>Ga0224506_10001163_pt1 | contig 19176 bp, 19 predicted proteins | sample SF_Jan12_sed_USG_2_FD_169108 | JGI IMG/M metagenome (GOLD analysis project Ga0224506, IMG submission 169108) | Sediment microbial communities from San Francisco Bay, California, United States - SF_Jan12_sed_USGS_8_1 | ecosystem: Environmental > Aquatic > Marine > Sediment | place: USA... | reverse complement strand
ACAGACCGAAATTCAGGAGACACTTGAACAGAACCCGCTGCTCGAACAGGATGACCATCTAGGTGAGGTCGCCGTCCACGAAACTGAACCATCTCAAGAAAAGGGTGCAGATCGGGACGATGTTACCGAGCTGCGCTCCAGCGCCGACAATGTCTCTGAGAATCGCGCCGATCAGACCCTGCCGGACGAGCTGGTACTCGATACCGGCTGGGACGAAATTTACGACAGCCTGCCGAACTCTCCAACCCAGTCGCAGAGTAACAGGGAAGATCATCGTGATTTATTCGAAAACCAGGCCAATGCGGTTGATGCTCTAAATGAGCATTTACTCTGGCAGCTTAATTGTTCCCACTTAACCAGCCTCGACCACGAAATCGGCCTTGCGATCATCGATTCTACCGATGAGTCGGGTTACCTGATGCAGTCGGTCGAGGATATTTTTTCGGGCCTCGAAGCGGAATTTGAAGGACTCGAATTCGACGAAGTCGAAGCAGTATTACACCTTGTCCAGCGCTTCGACCCCGTCGGTGTGGCCGCGCGGTCACCCAGCGAATGTATGTCGATACAACTGAGCCAATACGACCCGGATACACCGCACCTGAAAAAAGCACAAGCACTGGTTGAAAACTATCTTGAGCATCTGGCGGCCAATGACTTTGCGTTACTTAAAAGACGCCTGCAGGCCAACGATGCCGAGCTTTCGGGAATTATCAAACTCATACAGACCACCAATCCGCACCCCGGCCATCTGGTCAGCGAGAATCATGCTCAATACATCACTCCCGATGTTTACGTAAAAAAACAGGAAGGTGTGTGGGTGGTCAGCATTAATCCTGAAAATGCGCCACGCCTGCGTGTCAACGATCAATATGCCAGTCTCATAAAACGCAGTGATAACAGCGAACAAAACACCTATTTAAAAGACCATCTACAGGAAGCACGCTGGTTTATCAAAAGTCTGCAAAGTCGAAACGCTACCCTTATGCGGGTAGCGCAAGCCATCGTCAAACGGCAACACGCCTTTCTCGATTATGGTGAAGAAGCCATGCAGCCCATGGTATTACGCGATATCGCCGAACAACTGGAAATGCACGAATCGACTATATCGCGGGTTACAACGATGAAATATATGCATACTCCACGTGGCATTCTTGAATTTAAGTACTTTTTTTCCAGCCACGTCAGCACGGCCGATGGTGGCGAATGCTCGGCGACTGCAATCCGTGCCATTATTAAAAAATTTGTTGCTGCTGAACCGGTCGATAAACCGCTCAGCGACAATAAAATAGCTCTGTTATTAGGTGATCAGGGAATTAACGTGGCGCGGCGAACCGTCGCCAAATACAGGGAAGCCATGCTAATCCCGCCATCTAATGAACGTAAACGCCTCTTTTGAGGCATTAACGATTGGTAATAACGCCAATCAAGACAGTAGGAGGTTACTGATGCAAGTAAGTTTAAGCGGTCACCATGTCGATATCACCGACTCCATGCGCAACTATGTTAACGAAAAAGTCGAAAAACTCGATCGGCACTTCGATCAGGCGCTCGACATACATATCGTACTCACGGTCGAAAAACTTCGACACAAGGCCGAGGCCACGCTCCATGTTAGCGGCAACAATTTACACGCCGATGATGTACAGGAAGATATGTACGCGGCGATAGATGGAATGGTGGACAAGCTAGACCGACAGGGGAAAAAGCACAAGGAAAAAATAAAGAGTCATCGAGCCACTCTCATCACCGAAGAGGCAGTTTGAACCGGACTGGCGGAGCTTTCGGGCTCCGCCAGTCATTAAAACTTGCATACTCATTCGATTGGGATAAGATTCGCGCATATTTTCAGGCAACCTGTACCCACGCTTCACTAATCATGACAATTACCACGCTCCTGTCCCCAGAACGCATTTTTATCAATACGGATATTTCCAGTAAAAAGAGACTTCTGCAATTCATCGCCAAACAGGTCTCTGAGCAATTTCAACTCCACGAGTCGAAGCTTTACACCAACCTGCTCGACCGCGAAAGACTGGGCAGTACCGGACTCGGAAGAGGCTTTGCCGTACCACATGCCCGACTACCTAACCTGGATCAGGCCGTCGGCTTATTCATCAAGCTGGATAAGCCCATCAATTTCGATGCCCCCGACAATCAGCCTGTAGACCTGGTTTTTGCCATTATTATCCCGGAAGAAGCGATCGATCTTCACCTGCAGACGCTTTCGGCGCTGGCCAGGGTCTTCTCTCAGGATTCAGTTTGCGAGGCAATTCGTAAAATCGACTCCAGCGACGAAGTCGTCGATATTATCGACTCGGCAGAGCAATGATGGCAACGCTTGGAATTGACGAATTTTTCAAGCGATATCAGAAAAAATTAGCCCTGTCCCCCCCTTCTGCGATTGTCGGCCAAACACGCGAAATTAAATTATCGCGTCAGGCTGGCAACACTTTTGAAGCAGTCGACTATTTCAATGTCATCCGCACCTCGAGTATTGTTGTCGTCGGCTATCAGGAGTCCCGTTATATCAACAAGCTCGGACTCGATGAACAAACCCGGTTATTTAAAACGCTGTTCCAGGGACCAGTCTGCAGCATTATCACCAGCCGGGGTAATGACTTGCCAGCGGCTATGGTCAAACTCTGCGAACAGCAGGGTATTCCGGTATTCGGCTCTGAATTAGACGACTCCGATCTGCTCGACAATACTCGTTACTATTTATCCCACGCGCTGGCCGAGCATAGCGATGAACACGGCGTCTATATCGAGGTGTATAGTGTTGGCGTATTTATCATCGGCGATAGCGGAGTTGGCAAAAGCGAGCTAGCTTTAGCGCTCATCGCCCGTGGGCATCGACTAATCTCGGATGATATCACTCGATTTTCGCGTATTTACCCTGACGTCATCGATGGTCGCAGCCCTGACCTGCTAACCGATTTCATGGAGGTGCGCGGGCTGGGTATCGTTAACATTCGAGCCATGTTTGGCGCAAATTCGCTAAAACGAAACAAGGCGTTACGATTGATCATCAACATGGTACAACTAACCAGCGACAACTCGGATCAATTTGACAGGCTCGGAAACACGATAAATACACGGAATATTCTAGGCCTGGAAATTCCTGAAGTAACTCTGCCAGTCGCACCCGGAAGGAATCTGGCTGTTATTGTCGAAGCAGCAGCGAGAAACCATTTATTGAATATGAATGGTTATAATGCGGCGGAAGATTTTATCGAGCGCCAACATCAGGCTATTAACAGAAACCAAAAATAGAGATATACGGAACATTTGAATGAAACTGGTCATCGTTAGCGGCCTCTCCGGTTCGGGTAAAACTGTCGCCTTACATACCCTGGAAGATGCTGGTTATTTTTGTGTTGATAATTTACCGGTGGCTCTTTTACCGAAATTTATCGACACCACAATTCTCAGCACCCCGACGTTCTACGACCTGATAGCAGTCGCCATCGACGCACGCAGTGGTATCGATGACGTACATCAGCTCGACGATGCAATAAAACAAATTCGCCAGCTTAACTTTATCACCGAAATTTTATTTCTGACATCAGACACCAAAAAACTGGTGAGCCGATTTAGCGAAACCCGGCGTAAGCACCCTCTCTCGAGAAGCGGCATACCCTTGATTGAAGCAATTAATTTAGAAAAAAATTTATTACAGAATATCTACTCAAATGCCGACCTGATCATCGATACAACCAGCCTTAACGTTCATCAGTTACGACGCAAGATTGTCCAGAGACTATTACCCGACACTGGTGCCGACATGGCAATTCTAGTGCAATCGTTTGGGTTTAAACATAGCTTACCCAACGATACCGATTTCGTATTCGACGTTCGCTGCCTGCCCAATCCACATTGGGAAACTGCCCTCAGACCCCTCACCGGTCGGGACGATGCAGTGATCAGGTATCTCGAAAGTTTTGATGAAGTTGATGCCATGCACCAGTCTATCACCGACTTTCTGAAAACCTGGCTACCCAGTTTCGTACGGGAAAACCGTAGCTATATGACTATCTCAATCGGCTGCACCGGAGGACAACATCGTTCAGTATATATGGCTGAGAAAATTGCCAGGGCATTACAGCAGTCTACCTATCATGCTTCTGTGCATCATCGAGACCTGACATGAAGGTGGCAATTCTAGTAATCACTCACAACGACATTGGGCAATCGTTAATAGAAACCGCTGTTTCGATGCTGGATAAGAAAACCTCAGGGGTGAAGTCTTTATCGATTCCAGCCAACCTCAAGCCCCGGGATCTCGGCTACTATGCCGACCAGATTCGCGACTGCATTACTGATTCCAATTCGGTTGACGGTTTATTAATACTAACCGATATTTATGGCGCGACACCCAACAACCTGGCTCGATATTTCGGTAGTGAAGAAAATATCAAGGTCATTAGCGGCCTCAATCTCCCGATGTTAATACGAGTGTTAAACTATCACCATCAGTCTTTGCCGGAGCTTGCTGAAATTGCGATCGAAGGTGGTCACAAAGGCATTCAACAGGATTCATAACATGGTCGATCAATAATATGGTTTCTCAACAGGTCACAATAATCAACAAACTGGGATTACACGCACGCGCTGCGTCAAAGCTGGTGAATCGGGCAGGTCAGTTCGAAAGCGATGTTTATATCGACAAAGAGGGCAACCGGGTAAACGCCAAAAGTATTATGGGAGTCATGATGCTGGCGGCGAGCAAGGGTACCGAAATCATCCTCGAAGCCGAGGGTACCGACGAACAAGCCTGCCTCGATGCATTGATTCTGTTAATTAACAATCGGTTTGACGAAGCCGAGTAAACCCAAACCAGTCTACCCGATGATCGAAAATGATATCGAACAATTACGCCAGGACGTTACTCTTGCCTTAGAAAGTGATAACACAATCAGCCTGTCATCCATACTCAATGCAATCAATGCGGCGCAGATATCACATCTTCTTGATTCCCTGCCACCACCACAACGCGACTTAATCTGGCCTCAAATTGCCCCCGGGATACTCGGCGAAGTGCTACTCGAAACCGGTGACGAGATTCGTGACAGTAAACTCCGGGAACTCAGCTCCGATGAAATAGCAGGCATTATAGAAAGCCTGCCTGACGTCGATGACCAGGCAGATATCATTCTTTCGCTGCCTACCGAAAAACTGGCGAATACACTGCATACACTAGATGCGCACAAACGCCAGAAACTCGAATCGGTACTCTCCTATCATCAGGATACTGCCGGCGGCTTGATGAACATCGATCAAATCACCATCCGCGCTGACGTTTCTCTCGATGTTGTACTGCGTTATTTGCGAATCCGTGGTGAAATGCCCGACCATACCGATCAGTTATTTGTCACCGATCGCTACGATCATTATCTCGGCGCTCTTTACTTAGGTGATCTGCTCACCAACGATCCTGACGACCGGGTAAAAGATATCATGCGTACCGATATTGCCGCCATGCATGCGCATATCTCCGATACCGAAGTAGCTCGAGAGTTCCAAAGCTACGATCTGATTAGCGCACCAATTGTCGATGAGGAACATAAGCTTATTGGACGGATTACCATTGATGACGTGGTTGACGTAATTCGTGATGAAGGCGAGCATTCACTCATGAGCATGGCTGGGCTGTCGGATGACGAAGACATGTTTTCTCCCGCACTCATAAGTGCCCGACGCCGGGGTATATGGCTAGGTATCAACCTGCTCACTGCTTTTCTGGCGGCCGGTGTCATCGGTATATTCGAAAATATCCTCGAACAGGTAGTCGCCCTGGCGATATTGATAACCATTGTTCCGAGCATGGGAGGTATAGCCGGATCTCAGACTCTAACTCTGGTTATCCGTGGCCTCGCACTCGGACAGCTCGGCAGCTCAAACTATCGTTCGCTGATTAAAAAAGAAATAACAGTCGGAATTTTGAATGGCCTGCTATGGGCACTGGTGGTCTCTACATTTTCGATTCTCTGGTTCGAAAACTTCAACATCGGAGCAATTATTGGTTTTGCCCTGGTGGTTAATTTAATCGCCGGTGCATTTGCCGGTGCCGTCATTCCGATTTTTTTGCGTCAAATTGGAGTTGATCCTGCAATCGCAGGTGGTGTCGTACTGACAACCGTCACCGATGTGGTAGGTATCGTCGCTTTCCTCGGGCTGGCAACACTCGTATTTGGTTAGCATCGATTAGCTGTCTTCCATGCTGGATACTAATGGTTCAGAAACTGGCGAATAACATCCGCTATCTCATCTATTGCCAGGGCCCATATTTCTTCGAGGTCGTATATCTGCAGCCCAAGTAACTGCAAGGCGTCGGTATTCATTGATATTTCGTATGCCTCACCACTACTCCCTCTTTTCTTATGATTCACCCAGATATCAGCTATGTTCACCGCACAGGATATTGGTGTGAATTCATGAGCGAATAAAGGCTCGTGGTGAAAATTAACCGGTTCATAAATAGACTGGGGAACCTTCCAGTGTTCAAGCAGGTATCCTCCAACATTAGCATGGGAATAACCCAGCTGTTCCATCTCGAGCACCGTTAAACTTTGCTCCTGTAACTTTACCTGCTGAATTAGATCTCCCATCATACCGGGTAATTTTAGATACAACGCCAGACGCCCGATATCGTGTAATAATCCCGGGATGTAGTATCGCTCAGACTGTGGCAAACCTGCGAATTGGGCAATCGCTCTTGAAAGCACTCCGACCGAAACACTATGTTCCCAGAAGGATCGCATATCGACCTGCTCTATGGGTACATTGTTAAAGATTTCGATTACCGAAGTCACCAATACCAGCTCGGTGATCTGTCTCAGACCTATCGTGCTGACTGCACGATCGATAGTTTCGATCCTGGCGGGAAAACTATAAAAAGCGCTGTTCGCCATGCGCAGCAAGCGGGCGCATAAATCTGGATCGACCGACAGCAGACGAGAGAAATCGTCGCTGCTAGAAGCTGGATCCTCAATAGCGGCTTCGAGTCGATAATAAACCTCTGGCAGCGTAACCAGTTTGTCTATTTTATTGATGAGAAAATCCAGTCCTGCTGAACCGCGTGCTTTTTCGATATCTATTGTGTTAATGCTGGCCATGCTATACCTACAGGAATTCCATTGAGTTAGCATAGTACAAGGTCATAATAATTCCTGGTAAATAGCGCTTAAAAACCGTGAGTTGATGGAGAGAACTTATTCGACGGGACATAACTCTATTCACGACCCAATTTATTATATTTGATCACAACGCTCCCACTCTCAAGAATTATGTGAAGTAGGTCTGTTCGCAGAACTCTACCATCCACTATAATAGAATGAGGATAAAAAGGCAGTCTTAGTATTGGTTTGAGAGTATGATGTGCGTGCTATTTTTTGCATATCATCTATATTTATCTAGCAATATATCGTATTCGGAAATTAGTACTATTATAGAATAGAGTTGTTTAAATGCATGACATTATAAAACTGGGATATATCGGCCTGGAAGAGCGTGAAATAAGAGTGCTAAAAAGCATTTTTATGCTCTCGCCCGAGTTAAAGCAACACTACGCCCTGGTCGATATTAATAAAATAAGCGATGCCGGTCTCGTACTAGTGAATGCCGATAGTGATAATGCTATTCAAGAATGGGATAATCTGTCCAGAACAAACAAATTAGTCAACCCGATGGCTCTTAGCCGGGAGGGGAAAACTATTGATAAAGCTGGTTCTTTGAAATTGCCTATCCGCTTGCCCAGCTTAATCGAAGCGTTGGAAAAAGCCGTTAAGGGAAGAAACATCGACGATGGCGTAGTAGATGAAACAACTCTTAAGGTACTAATAGTTGATGATAGCTTCCCCGTGCGAAAATATATGGAGCAAAAATTATCCGATTTAATCGATTTCCCTGTGCAACTGAGCCTGGCTGAAAGTGGAGAGGAAGCGCTATTAAAGTGCAAGGCTAGAAGCTACGATCTGGTATTTCTAGATGTGGTGATGACGGGAATAGATGGCTATAAAGTATGCAAGTCAATCAAATCTAATAGCACCTCCTATGTCGTGATGCTAACCAGCAAAAAATCCCCTTTTGATAAAGTACGTGGCACAATGTCGGGGTGTGACGCTTATATCACCAAACCCCCCGAAGATATTCGGCTCAAGGATGAAATAGACAAAAGCAGACAATATAAAGCCGTGCAAAAGTAAGAAAAGCCGCCATTATAGGGAATAATCCCTGGCATTCATGACAGCATATCCGATATGTCATGGGGCTGGATAAAGACATAGACTTAAAACATTACATAGAAGAAGTACGGAGAAAATTGATATGGCAAAAAAAATATTAGTAGTCGATGACACGGCTGCGCATTTACAGCAATTGCAGGAAATTGTTTCCAGGGCAGGCCATCAGGTGATTACCGCTTCGTCCGGCAAGGACGCAGTAACCAAAGCAAAAGCTGAAAAGCCGGATATGGTGTTTCTTGACATAGTAATGGATGATCTCGATGGTTATGGTGCCTGCCGCGAGATTGTTCGCGCAGAAGAAACCGCAGGAATACCGGTGGTTTTCGTCAGCACCAAAAATCAGCGCGCAGACCGACTCTGGGCAGAAAAACAGGGTGCCAAAGGTTTGATCAGCAAGCCTATCGATGAGGGCGAAATTCTCAAGCACCTGCAGATGTATGCCTGATGGCTAGCAATGGATAGTGGTGTTAACTAAATGAACCTGCCCAGTGAAGTTTTAAACCGAGAGTTCGTGCTGGAAGATACCCCCGCGGTAGAGCAAGCTCAGGCCGCTGAGAAATTTCAGGTCATTACTACCCATGGGGTAGTGTTGGGAAATATCGGATTGTTGATGCCTGCTGACAGGGTTAGCGAACTGATCGAAAATTTATCCATATGTTGCCTGCCAAACACGCCACTCTGGTTCCAGGGTATTGCTAGTGTACGCGGAAATATGATACCGGTATTTGATCTCCACGAACTGTTAGGCATTCCTGTTTTAGGTAAAGGCCAGGGCCGAAAGATTATCACGATAGATAGTGGCGAAGCCGCCGCCGCCTTCTGGGTGGACGATATGCCCCGACTGGTTATGGTGACCAGTGATGACCGTATGGACAATGTACCACCATTGCCGCCGCTAATCAGCGACAATTCTCGCAGTTATTATTTAAAGGATGGGCAGATCTGGATCGACTGGGATGTTGAGTCGTTTTTCACAGCATTAGGTAACTTAATGTGATAGCTTTGGTTGTGACAATGGGTGCCTGGTTTAGATAGAGTAGATTATTAAATGGCCCGAAGCGCTTAACCGGTGTTTCGAGTTTCAATTGAGTTTGGAGTAATTAATAAAATGTACATGAAATTTTTGTTGGTGTTTTTTCTGCTTTCGCCTGGTGCATTACTGGCCCAAAGTGCGTTGACCGAGAGTGAAATTGAGGGCTTATTAAAAGTCAAAATACGGCTGGCCAAACACATGTCCTATAGCCCGGACATTATCGATGCGGTAAAAAATCAAAATAGCGTCAGCATCGCGATGTCCGATATTAAAAAGCGCGACGAGCTGTGGACGGGAGATTCTAATGATAGCATCGAATTGAAACGTTCAATAACGGATAATAATATCGCCCAATATTTAAAACGCCGGGTACAAAACAACGACTCTATCGATGAAGTATTTATTACCGATAATCAGGGTGCCAATGTAGCCGCCTACCCCGCCACCAGTGATTACTGGCAGGGTGATGAAGAAAAATGGACGGCTTCGTTTAATAATGGCGAAGGAAAAGTATTTATCGGACCTTTGGAGGAGGATCAGAGTACTAATACTGCGCAGGTCCAGATTAGTGTACCGATATTTGATCAGCAACAAACGATTGGCGTATTGGTAATGGGTGTCTCGGTGGACTACCTGAACCGATAATAATCAAAACTGGATAAGGCACGACAAAACGACGTGCTTTAGGAAAGATAATTTTTTGAATGGGCCCACAGGGTTAGTATATGAAGAAAATAACAGATCATTTGAAAGTACTGAAAAAGCACGGAAGCCTGTTAACCATCGCTGCAATATTGGTTACTACCGGCAATACCAGTGCTCTCGCCGAAGCAGGTGTCAACAAGGATAGAATAATTATCGGTGGTGTCATGGATCTGGAGGGTGCCTCGCAGGCTCTTGGCCAGGGCATGAAACTAGGTATATCGACAGCCTTGTCAGGCAAACGCGTCAAGGGGCGCACGATTGAGTATATAACCCTGAACGATTCGTATAATCCGACAAAAACCCGGGGCGCGACTGAAGAGCTGATTCAGCGTGGGGTTTTTGCCTTATTAGGAAATGTCGGAACACCGACAGCAGCCGCATCACTTCCAGTACTGGCAGATGCTGATACACCCGCCGTAGGATTTTTTACCGGGGCTGGTTTGTTGAGACCGGGCAAGGGTGATATTGTCAATTATCGGGCAAGCTATGTACAGGAGACCGCAGCGGTTATTTCGGCAGGATTACAGGCCGGATTAAAGCCCGCGGAGATTTGTGCCTATGTACAGAATGACGGCTATGGCATGGCCGGTATTGCCGGCGTCAAGTCGGCACTAAGAGGCGAGCCGGGTTCGTCCGAAATCATTAAGATGCTGGACCAGATCAGCAGCTTTAAGGGGCAAAACCCATATCGTAATGGTATCGGCCCGGTAGGCGTTTATACCCGAAATACCTTTACCGCAGTGAATGGTTACTTGTCCCTGAAAGAATGGGAGGCGAAAAGTGGTAGCAAATGCCGTTTGGTGGTCACCGTGGGAGCGTACCGGTCGATTGCGAATTTTATCGGCTATGCTGAATTGAAAGGCGAGGACTGGCTATACAGCGCGGTTTCATTTACCGGCGCTGAAAACCTGAGACTGATCCTGGCGGACTATAATGTGACCAGCAATGTTATAGTAACTCAGGTCGTCCCACCCCTCGACTCGAAGTTACCGATTGTGCAGGAAGCCAGAGCGGCACTGGGGGCAGACCTGTCCTATGTTACTCTGGAAGGCTATATCGTCGGTAAATTCTTTTTGAAAGTAATGGAGACTATGCCCGGCAACAACATAACTCGAAGTACTTTCCTTTCGACTATTCAGGGTAATACATTCGATATAGGGGGAGTGAAATTAGACTTCTCCGAGGATAATCAGGGTTCAGATCTTGTCATAGCTACTTATTTAGATAACGGTGCTTATCAGGTTATCCCTCTGGATGGCCTGACTCAGTTGATACGTTAAAGATTAAAGTGTTTTCCTTAAGAATAATGAATCGTTAAGAGGGTTCAGGAATATGTTTAGTAATATCAAAATAGGTAGTCGCCTCATTTTATTAATCACGGTTTTGACGCTGATATTCGTATCCGTGGGTACTGTAACGCTGGTCTCTTTGACAGATTTGGTACAGGACACGTCGGACCTTAACAATAAGGTATCGGAGTCCGCCGAGTTCACACGACTAGCGGTTATCGTAAGAGAAAGTCTCGTGGATGTGGGCGGTAAACTCTTCCTCGGTAATATCACCTGGCAGCAGGCGGTAAAAACGCTGGAAAGTGGTCAGGCGCTATTCAACAAGGGCTGGGATGACCACATTGGAGATCAGGCCGGGCATTTTGGTGGGGATACTCACTCCGAAGGTTTAGGAAAGGACGCTCAGGAATTTTTTGATGATGCCTTCGGGGTTGAGGTCGAGCTGGTGAGACAGGGTTTCGATTCCCTGCTGAATATAGCCCGCAAGGAAAGCCGCTCTGAGCTGTCGCTCTATATGCTGAACGAAGCCAGTCGGAATACCTCACCATTCCTTCTTTCGGCAGACGCATTTGCAGCGTTAGGCTCGGAAGAAGCACAGGCCATATTCGATGACGCCGAAGAAGAAGGCCAAACTTCCCTGATTATCGCAGCCATCGTGATCATAATCGGCCTGGTAGTAGCGATTACGCTCGGCCCATTAATTTATGTTTCTATAACCTCACCGGTTAAAACGATTTCAGGCGTAGTAGAAAGGGTGTCACAGGGTGAATTGAGTGCGAGAACCGAGCTCGTTAGCCAGGATGAAATTGGACTATTAGGCAAAGCGTTCGATAATATGTTGAACGAACGTGTATCGACTCTGGCCGAAGTGGAGAGTGAAAACGAAAGGATTAATAACTCGGTAATCGCCCTGCTTGAAGCAGTATCCGACTTGAGTGAGCGTGATCTCACGGTACGCGCCCCAGTAGCTGAAGACGTAACCGGTCCGGTAGCGGATGCGATGAATTTGATGGCAAGTGAAACCGCCAACGTATTGCTGGAAATACGTAGTGTTTCCGGACAGGTGGCCGACGCATCTAATCGGGTACAGGAACAGGGCGGTCGTGTTACACAGCTCGCGGCAAACGAACGCGCTATCGTAGAAGATACCATGACCAAACTGATGGAGGCATCGAAGTCGATGACTCAGGTCGCGCAATTGGCAAAGGCCTGTAACGACACGGCCGCGAAAGCCTCGTCTTCTACCCAGCTGGCTCTCGAAACGGTAGCCAAAACCGCAACGGGTATGGGAGATATTCGCGAAACCATTGCTGAAACAGAAAAACGTATCAAACGACTCGGCGAACGTTCTCAGGAAATCAATGGCGTAGTAGAAATCATCAACAACATCGCTGAACGCACACACGTACTGGCACTGAATGCATCGATGCAGGCGGCAGCTGCTGGCGATGCTGGCCGTGGCTTCGCGGTAGTTGCGGACGAAGTCCAGCGACTTGCAGAATCTTCGCGCCAATCAACCTCTGAAATCGCGGGACTGGTCGGTAATATTCAGGCTGAAACAGCCGAAACCATGGCTACCATGAATAAGACGATTGCCCAGGTAGTGGATGGTACCGAACTAGCCCAGGCTGCTGGTGGACAGATGGAAGAAACGCAAAAGACAACATCCGAGTTGGCGCATTCGGTAGAACAGATCCTCAGACGTTCGATATTACAGGCCAAGGCGACTCAGGTTTTGCGGAATCTGGCTGCAGAGGTGCAAACCAGTACCGAAGAAACCAGTAAGGAGCTGGAGCAGCAGTCAAACGAAACGGTGAATCTGGTGGAATACGCTAAACGTCTGGTTGAATCGGTCAGCGTGTTTAAACTACCGGCCGCATAATTGCCAGAGTCTGGCTGTTTTTATTGGTAACGGGGCTGGACATAGGCTTCGTTATTAAAAGAACCCGAATCGGAGAAGTTCTTCAACATGAATGAAGCAACGAAAGAGCAGAAAGAAGCGTTGCTCGAACTGGTCGACATGGCATACAGCGAAATTGTAGATATAGTCTTCGAACTGTCATCCGAAAACGCCTCCGAAGCGAAAGAAACATGCCAGTACCATATCGACAATATCGGCCTCGCAGCAGGCCTGTCGAACTTTGAGGTTTTGCAAGCCTCAACCGAACAGATGAGTGACCTGCTAGCCGTCGACACCGATGGGCTCACTGCTGAACGAGCGGGTGAACTGGTTGGCTGGCTGAGTGATATCGGGTTGCATTTAGAGTCACCCGGCAATACGAAAATAATCGATCTGTTATCGAAACCTTTAACAGAGGAAATGAAGGTAACGCTACGCTCCCAGATTCTGGATCCTCTTATCGGGTCTGATGATTCGCAAGACATCAACCTCCCCGGCGAAGATTTAATTATTGATGAACTAAAAGACCTTGAGGAGTTCGGCGACTTCGAAAGCACTCCTATTGATGAAGATGCGATTGGTTTATCGACGCCAGATTTTGAGCATTTGAAAGCGACGGAGCAGTCGCCTGATAATACCGCAGTATTCGAAGATAGCGTTGACGAAGATAACTCCGATTTTGGACCCAGCGGGATTTTAGCAATACTCATTGAGGAATTGGAGGATATTTCTAACGGCTTAGACGAACTCGCGCTATCGATCTGCAGAACAGAGAATAGCCAGAAACTGTCCGAGTCGATCACGAGTTATCAGTCGCTCGTATCCCGCATTAGTCAGGTTGCTGGTGAGCTTGGGTTAAATGGCCTGGTGTTAATCAGTGATTTTATTGAAAGGAATCTGCTAGTTATGGCGACCCTCAAACAGTCGGAGCGTTCCTACTCGATCGAAGTTTTGCAGGGATGGGTCCCGACCGTGGTTCAGCACCTACAACAACCAAAAGACGATGCAAGGTGTATCGCTGTTGTTGACTATCTGGAAAAAGAGGACTGGCCAGCCCCCCTACTCTACAAAGAAGTGCGAGATTTGATCGAAGGCTTAACCAGGGAACTGGAAGTCAGTGGTGATTTCGAAGTAGAAGCACGGGAAACTGAAGCCAGTGAGGACGATGTTGCATTGGAGCTATCGGCAGATGCCAGTCCAGAGTTAATTGATGCTTTTTTTGCGGAATCACCCGGTCATGCGGAGAAATTCTCGATTCTGGTTGAGTCCATCGCCGAAGGTAAAGATATTCAAAACAATGTTGAAGCGGCTCAGCGTTTTGCACATACATTGAAGGGCTCTGGTAATCTGGTTGGGGTTAGAGGTATTGCCAATCTGGCGCACCACCTTGAGGACATATTTGAACATATCGCTAAACAGAAAATTGCACCTCCATCGGCGCTTGCGCTAACCATGCAGGAAGCTGCAGACACGATCGAAGTAATGCTCGAATATTTACAGGGCCAGGTTGCAGCCCCAGATGATGCGTTACGCGTTTTACAGGATGTGCTCGACTGGGCTAACCGTATCGACAGCGGCAACCTGCAAGAAGACGAATCGGCCATGATTTTGGTCGAAGATTCCCAGCAGTCCTTCGGCGAAAATAGACGAATTTCGGATAACGAGAAAGCGCCCGACATTCACTCAAGAAGATCTAGCGACGAGGTGCCGACCAGCGGCAGAATGGATGCTGTCAGGGTGCCAACCGATGTACTCGATAATATTTTCCGTATTGTGGGTGAAACCGCGATCACCATTGGCCAGATTCAGGAACATATTAACCGACTGGAAACCAGTGATAAATTAGTTCGAAAAAATGACGTTGCCCTGCAACAGCGGCGTTATGAGTTAGAAAACCTGGTCAGTATTCGTGGTATGGCAGCGCGTCATCGCCGGGCTGCCGTGGTCGGTGGCGATAGCGAATTCGATCCACTGGAAATGGATGAATATGATGAATTTTATGGGGTTACGCATTCTTATATTGAAGGTGTTGCGGATTCGCGTGAAATTTTGCGTGGTATTACCGGCGAAGTATCCGAACTGAACGCGTTATTCCTGTTGCAGCAACGTCTGAACAAGGAATTGCAGCAGGTGGTAATGAGCACGAGAATGGTCCCAGTGAGCAATATAACAGCGCGTTTGCAAAGGGCTGTACGTCAGGCATGCCGGTCGACCGGTAAGAATGCCGAATTGGTCATCATTGGCGAGGATATACTGCTTGATGGTGAAGTGCTTAATACACTGACCGACTCGCTCATGCATATGTTACGCAACGCAGTCGATCATAGCATTGAAAGTTCCGAGATTCGTATTGAAAAGGGTAAGCAGGAAATTGGCGAAATTACTCTGAGCTTCGTTCAGGAAGGCAATAACGTCGTGATTAGCTGTATCGATGACGGGCGCGGTTTAGATTATGCCCGTATTCGCGAAAAAGCCATCGTGCAGGGTCTGATACGAGAGAGTGAAATAATCGATGACAGAACCCTGGCAAGAATGATTCTGCAATCCGGGTTTTCAACCAGTGACAAGGTTACCCAGATATCTGGACGGGGCGTCGGAATGGATGTCGTCAACAATACCATTCAGTCTCTCAATGGCAGTATGAATATCGATGACGCCGTTAACGGCGGCGCACATATTTCCTTGCGATTACCGATTACCCTGTTAACCAGTCACTGTCTGATTGTCGGTGCAGGTGACGATGCATATGCTATTCCTACCAGTACACTGTCACAAATTCTGTCCCCCGGCACTGGTAAAATCGGCCAGGTTGGCGGCAACATGAGTTTTCAGATCGGCCAGGAAGTTCATCCGGTTCATTCACTAAATTCGTTACTAGGCCTCGACGGTGATGACGATGCAATGCATAAAAATACTGTACTGCTATTTCAGACAGCCGGAGGTATGACTGCGATTACCGTAGATCGGGTCGTGAGTAGTTATGATCTGGTCGTCAAAGGCATGGGGCGATACGTCAGAAATGTACGCGGTGTCACAGGTGTCTCTACACTGGGTGATGGTAGCGTCGTGGCGGTGCTCGATCTGAGCAGCCTGATGCAAACAAATACATCTCCTCGATCAAATAGAGATCGCTCTGAGAATCCAGTTCCCGATACCAATTTGCAGAAAACGACACTAGCCACGGTGTTAGTCGTAGACGATTCACTCAGTATGCGTAATTCACTTTCCCAGTTAATGAAAGATGGAGGCTTTCACGTGGTAACCGCCCGTGATGGCCTGGAAGCGGTTGATATACTCGATAAAGAAAAGCCAGATATCGTACTTACTGATCTGGAAATGCCACGTATGAATGGTCTGGAACTGGTGAGCTATATTCGAAATTCCGCTGAATGGAGTCCTTTACCAGTGGTGATGATCACTTCCCGCACAATGATGAAACACCGACAGGAGGCCGAAGCGGTGGGTGTTAACCGTTATATTACCAAGCCTTACAGTGAGGATGACGTGCTCGCCTCTATTAATGACAATCTGACCTAACCCTGATTAGAGATTTATTATGGCAGCACAAAGTTTTGCACAGATTAAATTTGATGGTGTTTCCCTGCTTATACCCCAGACCGAAGTTGGCATTATCGAGGTCTCCAGTAGTATCGGTGCCGAAGTACTAGCAGAAGGTTCCATAGGTACCGTGAAAAGCGGAAATCGGGACTGGCCGGTGTTTGCTCTAGGCGCAGATTTTCAACTACGCCCGGAACGTCCTGAAACTTATAAATTCTGTCTTTGTATGAATCTTGATAACAAAGAAGTGCTTTCCATTGCCTGCGAAGAAGTGAGTACGACTATGCTGGACGATAAAGACGACCTGAAACCCGTGCCTGACTGTATGCGAATAACTGACTGCCCCATAGAATTCCTGACCTTAAGAGACCATCAAATGATGCTGATTAGCAATACGAAAACGATGCTGCAGTACCTTGTGGCACCGGAGGCGATAGAAGCATGACGGTTAGCAATGCCTGGTTGCTTGAAGCGAGTGATTCATTGTCCATCGCAATCAGTGATGCTGAAATGGTGGAATACGTGCAGGTTCCGGTCAGTTTTACTGTGCCGGGTGCACCGAATTACTGTAATCAAATATTATACTGGCAAAGTCATCTCGTTCCGGTTATGGATTTAGGTAGATTACTCGGCTTCTCCGCCGATGAGGAAGGTAGCCTGCTGAGCCTGATTGCCTATCAGACTCAGCCAGGTACAGCTTTGCAATATATGGCCCTTAAGCTGAAGGTTGCGCCGAGGAAAATTCAGGTCGATGATAAGCAAGCCTGTGAATTGCCAGAAGCGATTAGCGAAGGCCTGTTGAGTTCGTTATGCCTGTCCTGCTTTACTCACGAAAATCGATCAGTGCTTATACTGGACATAGCCAGCCTTTGTTCGGCAAAGTACCGTGATCAGGTAAACGAGTCCAAATCTGACTCCTTCAAAACGGTGATCACGGCCGAATAAGTGGATCTAGATGCTACTGACGATTAGCAGAGATTAAAAAAGTCCGCATTGCCAATGCGAACTCAGCTCAGTTTCAGGAAACTTTTCTGATTTCCTGTAAGACATCTTCTTTCTGGTAAGGTTTGGTGATCATGCCTTTGCTACCCTGCTTTTCTGCCCACATTTTATCGGCTCGCTGGTTTTTCGAAGAGACGAATATCACGGGAATGTTACTGGTAGCAGGGTCCCGGGTGATCTGTCGGCAGGCTCCATAACCGTCCAGGCCATCCATCACTATATCCATCAGGATAACATCGGGCATTTCCGATTTGGCTTTATCAACGGCTTCCTGACCATTCGTGGCGGTCACAATGTGTGCGCCGAGGCCAGCCACAGCCTCGCGTAAATTAATGAGGTCGGCTGGTGAATCATCTACTACCAGGATTTTACTTATGGCCATATCTTGTACTCCGCTGTTTTATTATTAACTTCAAAGATAGGCGAAGAGTAGAAAGGTCGATATGGGAAAAGTTCCCGGTTATTGCTAACACCTGAAAAGATCCGAGGATAAAATTTCGAAATGTGATGGGCATCACAGCTAGAGATAATATAAAGCACACGGCGTCTTTACAACGCCGCGTTCAATTCGTTATAGCCCAGGACAAATAATGATTAGCAATAGAGTCTTACCTGCTCAACGATGTCGGCGTTGGTGTAAGGTTTGGTAATCATTGCCCTGGCACCTTGCTTGTCAGCCCACATTTTATCGGCTCTTTGATTCTTGCTGGTGACGAAAATGACAGGAATATCTTTAGTAGCTTCACCGCGTGTTATTTCGCGGCAGGCACCATAGCCATCCAGGCCTTCCATAACCACATCCATCAGAATGATATCAGGGTGCTCAGATTTGGCTTTCTCTATGGCTTCGTTACCATTAGTTGCAGTAACAATACGCGCACCTAAATCTGCTACAGCGTTACGTAAATTATCGAGATGAGCTGGTGAATCGTCAACAAGAAGTATTGTTTTAGCGGCCATAATAGTTTTCTCTGTTAAATGGATTGTAAGAGTTAAAGCCCAGCTTTACCCAGACGATGGGTAGAATATAGTGGTCGGATGAAATTAGGGGTATGGGGATAATTCCCGATTAACTGTCAGATGTTAGACAGGGATGTCTTTATTATGAAATTTGTGAGCGATATCACATTTTTAACAGGCTATCACGCATCAATTACCCCTTGCCGTATCGCAAAGCGTACTAGATCGGCGGTGGAAGTTAATTTTAACTTTTTCATCAAGTGGCTACGATGATTGCTAACAGTTTTCGGACTTAGATCCAGACTAACCGCTATTTGCCCAACTGTACGACCTTCTGCCAGTAAACGAAGAACCTCAAATTCCCGAGTAGAGAGCCCAAGAGTTTCGGAATCAAAGTCTTTATTCTGCATTTGCCCTTCGATGTCAGGGCTCAAATACTGTCGGCCGGACATAATGCGGACAATGGCTTTGTCGAGGGATTCTGCA
>Ga0224506_10001162_pt1 | contig 19189 bp, 29 predicted proteins | sample SF_Jan12_sed_USG_2_FD_169108 | JGI IMG/M metagenome (GOLD analysis project Ga0224506, IMG submission 169108) | Sediment microbial communities from San Francisco Bay, California, United States - SF_Jan12_sed_USGS_8_1 | ecosystem: Environmental > Aquatic > Marine > Sediment | place: USA... | reverse complement strand
CTCCTGGACCTCTCCTTGCCCTAGTTTTTTCTGAGACTTTGAAGTATGGAAAAAAAGAAGGAGTAAAAATCGCGATTTCTCCTCTGATTACAGATTTACCAATTGTTCTATTTGTATTGCTCATATTGTCAAATTTAATAAAATACAGCTTTGTAATTGGAGCAATCTCTCTATTTGGTGCTTGTTATTTAATTCATTTAGGTTTTGAGAATCTGAGAGTCAAAATTAACGTATTCGATGTTGAATCTGCAAAAGACGATGCTCTAAAACGAGGGGTTATTGCGAATTTCTTAAATCCTCACCCTTACCTGTTTTGGCTCTCTATTGGTGGTCCAATGATTTTCGAAAGTCTAGATATACATATTTCGGCAACAGTTCTTTTCATCTCAGGATTCTACAGTCTGCTTATCGGGTCGAAAATAGGTATTGCTCTAATTGTAGAAAAATCCAAGTCCTTTATCAAAAGCAAGTATTATCTTTACGTTGTTCGTGCTTTAGGGATTGCGTTAATCTTATTCGCATTAATTTTTGTAAGAGACGGTCTAAAATTAATGGGCATATTTTAAGCACTGCGGCGTGTGTGTGGGGAGAAAAGCGAAAACAAGAAATCTGCTGGAAAAGTTTATTTTGATGCGTGAAACTATGAATCAAAGCTACTGGCGGATAGGTGTCCGCTGGGATGTAGCCTATAGGCTGAACCATAAACTAAATGACGAGGTGAAAAAATGGCGTATAAATATATAGCCGAGGCATGGTCAAAACCGGAAAAGTCCTTCGTAAAGGAGCTGATACGCCAAAGACTGATAGAGTGGCGTAAACAACAGGCAATAGTTCGCGTGGAAAAGCCAACGCGTTTAGACAGAGCGAGAAAACTGGGTTACAAGGCAAAACAAGGATTCGTCATAGTGCGTGTCCGCGTCAGGAGAGGTGGATTGAGAAAGAAGAGACCGAGGTCCGGAAGAAGACCGAAACGAATGGGTGTCAAAAAGTATAAGCCAGCCAAAAGTCTGAGGCTTATCGCTGAAGAAAGATCTGCAAGAAAGTTTCCAAACCTTGAGGCTCTAAACTCCTACTGGGTTGGCGAAGACGGTCGTTCAAAATGGTTCGAAATAGTAATGGTTGATCCACATCATCCAGCAATAAAGACTGACAAAGACGTTAACTGGATATGTCAGAAACAGCACCCCCGAAGAGTCTTCAGAGGCTTAACAAGCGCAGGCAAAAAAGTTAGGGGCTTAAGGAGAAAAGGGCGTGGAGCAGAGAAGGTTAGACCAAGCAGAAAAGCAGCCAAAGGAGAAAAATAGCCACATGACGACAATCAAGTCAATAGTATTCAAAAAAGGCGGAAAACAACGCTACGGGAAAGGCTTCAGCCGAGAAGAACTGAAAAAAGCTGGGTTAAGCCTCAAAGAAGCCTTAAAACTTGGAATCCCTGTGGATTCTAGGAGAAGAACAGTTCACGAAGGAAATATTAATGTCGTTAAGGGATTTTTGGAAGGCAAGAAGGCAGCATCCAAATCTAAGAAGAGAAGAAAATCTAAAAGTTGAGTCGGCATTAATCAAGATAGTGTGATGCAGTTTTGTCTTCTAGAGTTCCGATAGCCTACATTGATATTCGAGTATTTGCCCACGCAACCGAGGATACGGAAAAAGTTCTATCCGCGGTACACAATGTATTTCCAACAGAACTAGTTGACAAGGTTGTCTTTAAGAAAACCAGTCTAACCGGGCATTATAGGAATCCGCTGATACTTTTCGAAACAAGAGTCAAAGAAAAAGACGCTGTTAAAGCGGTGTTTGAAAAACTGGCTTCTGGTCTAGGCAGCCTAGACAAGGAACTCTTAAATAAAGAAATTAAACAGCGTTTAGATAAAGGAAACCTTTACATCAGGCTTGATAAACAATCTGCCTATTTGAATGAACTCAAACTCTGTTCAACAGACCCCATACGTTTTCGGATACACTACAAAAAATCTAACCCAGAAGAAATAATGGAGATCTGCAAGAAATTTGGGATGCTTCCATGAAAAAAATCTACGCTGACCTACATTTACGCCCAAATTTAAAAGACCCCGAACAAGTTGCATGCATGATACGAAAAGCCTCGGAACTTGGGTACAGCCTGATAGCAATGTCGCTTCCATCAAACTTTCCTGAAGAAAAAATTCACCAGCTGCGAAACATCTGCAACGAAGCCAAGGTGGATTTTGCGTCCCGCGTAGACTTAAAATCCCAAACATCCAAAGGGCTGATTAACAGTTTAAGAAAGCTTAGGAGAAGATTTGAGATAATTTCTGTGATGTGCGAATCTAAGCATGTTGCGAGACAAGCAGCAAAGGACCGTCGTGTGGACCTCCTAAACTTTCCCTCACCCAGTTTCCGCAGGAGATTCTTCGACAAGGCAGAAGCCGAACTGGCTTCAAACAGTCTGGCTTCCTTTGAAATAGACATAGAACCATTACTCATCCTAGAAGGACCTACGAGAATTAGGCTTCTATCAAGCTTGAGAAGAGAAGTGGTCACCGCCCAAGCCTTCCAAATTCCGATTGTTATTTCAAGCGGGGCTTCAAATGAACTGCTTATGCGAAAACCGCGAGAACTAGCAGCCTTAGCATCGCTTTTCGACTTAGACAAGGCTTCTGCCGTAGAAGCAGTTTCGAGAAATCCGTTAGCGAACATTGAAAGAAACAGGGAAAAGCTTGATCCAAACTTTGTTGCGCCTGGGATACGCATAGTTCGGAGGGGGAAAGATTGCTGAAAAGGACGAGACGCCGCTACTTAGCGTTAAAAGTAGATTCTAATGAAACGTTTAGCTCAGGGGAATTCATGGATGCTGTTTGGAATGCTGTTTCAAAGCTTTATGGAGAATACGGTGCAAGTCGGTCTGGCCTGAAACTGATTGGTTATGATGCTGAAAAAGGGCTCGCTGTCATACGTACATTGCATACAACGGTTGAGATGGTCCGAGCAGCGTTAGCCTCCATAACAAAAATACAGGATAAACCGGCAGCCATACACGTTCTAACAATCTCGGGAACAATAAGGGCACTTAACGAGAAAATAAAACAGTAGCATTGTGGAAAGCTTATTTGGTTGTTTCTCGCTTATATTTTGGGGGATGATGTAGCCGTTCCAGTCTGAACTTATGCAGATGAAGAACTCGTGACGGACAGACCCCGTAACCTATCCAGTTACAAGCGAAAACGTGCTTCCCGAGCCTTTTTCCTCTTCAATCCAAAGATTAAGGCTAAAATCAATCCTGCTATAAAACCACCGATGTGTGCCCAGTAGGCAATATTGCCTCCGACTCCGAAAAATGTCTCGAGCCACTGCATCAAAAACCAGAATCCTAAGAAAAACATCGCAGGTATGGGCACTATTATTGGGAAGCCGAAAAAAACCAACGTCAAGATTCTGGCTTTAGGATAGAGCACAAGATATGCGCCTAGCACTCCTGCAATAGCTCCCGAAGCTCCCACAACACCGTCCTGTGGATTGAAACTTGTTATACTCACTATGTGAGCTAAGCTTGCGGCCAATCCACAAACTATGTAGAAAACTAGGTAGCTCACATGTCCAAAAGCGTCTTCAATGTTGTCTCCAAAAATGTAGAGATAGAGCATGTTTCCAAATAGATGGAGAAACCCAGCATGCAGGAACACCGATGTGAAAAGCGTGTAAAGTTCTTTTCCGCGAATAATATAGTACGGTTTCATTGCAAATCTTTCCCCTATGTCCCCAGCAAAACTGCTATCTATGAGACTAAGATCTGAAAGCAACATCACCATAAAAATAACAACGTTGGCCAGTATGAGCATGCGATTAACGTGTGGAGTGGTTAAAACCCTATTGATATCTCTGATTGGAAACAAACATCAATCCCGTAAAAAAGATAAAGTTAACAAGTATTTAATCTTTAAATAACGATGAACTAAAGAGCAATTCTTGTTTAAGAAATTGTAGTTGTTAATGAAGTAAGCCCTCACTCATCTTGTTGCATGTTCAACACCAAGACGCGAGTGGGCCCGGCCGGATTTGAACCGGCGATCTTCGCCGCGTGAGGGCGACGTCCTAACCAGCTAGACTACGGGCCCTTACTTTACTTTCGTCGTTGACTCTCATAGTTTTTGCTATGGAATTGCAATACTTATTCCTGTTTCATAAAGTCTTTCTTTCATTCGTGCTTAAAAACAAAACGGGTGAGCTTCTTGGAAGATTTTGAGAACGATGGTTTGGAAGAGGAACGGAAGATCAAAAATGCTTTAATGTTTTTCTGCTTTATTATATTCGCTCTTATTGGCTGTCTCTTTATTCGTTGCCTGCCGTTTTAAGCGTTCAGCAATCTTCGAAGTTATGTTCTTCACATCTTAACCCATGGGACGGAGATAGCAAATTCTCGGAACCAGTTAAGCAATTCTTGTACGATTTTTTCGTTTCTCTCCGTTATGCTTTCATCGACGAGCTCAGCCTTTATTATCGCCATTTTTCTTTTCATTTCTTATCTCCCAACACCATGCGTACTTGCTCTTTCCCTGTTTTTAAGAGATACTTCTCGCGTCGATGTGTCTCGCGTTCAGATTCCGAATTCGATTTTATGAAACAATGTTCCATAAGATTTTTCTATTCCAACCACCAAAAATACTATGGGTGCAAGTTGAGAAGTTTATATTCTCCTTTCTCCCTTCTCCTCCTTTTGATAAGGTGAGAGAACAGAAACTTGCACCCTACCTTTCTCCAGTAATTGATTCAGAAAACTTTAAAACGATTTCTGCCTCTTTTGATTTGGTGGCCGAGGTAGCTCAGCCTGGGAGAGCGCCCGGCTGAAGACCGGGTTGTCGCCGGTTCAAACCCGGCCCTCGGCACCAAGAACTTTCTTTCAGAAAAGAACGTTCATTAAGAAGTTGTAAGCTTGTTTGGTTGTTTTGGGTTTCCAAGTAGTCTAGAATGGAGCTTAGAGCTTGTTCTGTGATGCGCGCGCTAGCAGAGAGTATACTCTGCCAAGGCTATCAAACAAATTCAGAAATGGTATCATGACTCATCTAGTTCCTGACGCCTTAAGAAGGAGCATCAAGAATCATGCGATTTGCATTCTTTAAAGTGTTTTAGACAAAGTCAAGAAAGTTGCTGGGAAAGTCCGTAAAACAATCCAAAGACGAAACACATGAAACCAGACGTGATAGAGAAAATTATCATAAAAGAGTTTTCCAAATATACGTAAAATTCGCCGATTCTGAAAACTGTGCCCTCGTAAAATAAAGTCATCCCTAAAGTCAACCCTATTACGAGAGCGAGGATACCAACAATGTTCCATTGCATGGATTTTTGCAATCGTTTTCCCGCGTGCGGTATTATAAATACCAACATAATGGACAAATCGTGAGTCTTAATAAACGTTGCTGTATAATAGAACTACATATATACACGTGCAACGACATTACCGAGACGCGGCATTCATCAACATGCTTTTTCACTTTCTAGGTTAGAGAAAGGCATGGAAAAGCATTATGAATTTCAAATAAGGTTCGAACGGTTCCAAAAATGCATATGCCAATGCTGTGACATGAAGGTGTCATATCCCACAACGAGTGGCCCAGCAAGCCGGCTTCAGGTACCACGCCATTTGTGAGATCATGACTGTGACGTTCTGGCACAGAACTCTGTTCTTCTATTTAAATGTTTCGGTACACACTTCTAATCCAATTTGGTAAAGGAGGTGATGGTTAAGTTGAAAGAATGGGAATGTGTGCAGGTTGGACATCACAAGAAGATAGGGAAAGCGATTGAAGAGTATGAAAGGGAGGGATGGAGTCTCCATACCTACCAAGCTACTGGGCCTTACATGGGAGAAATCAACCATTATTTGCTATTTGAAAAAGAAAAAGTCAAGAAAACACCATCATCGGTTAAAGCTGCTGCTGCCGCTGCAGCTACCTAGTGAATGTTACTGGCTACTCTAACACTTTCAGGTTTGTCTTATCACAGATTCGCCTTGATTGTTAGATGAAGCATTCACACAAAACATTCTTAGGGGCATAGCACCAAAAAGGCTTTACACGTGATTTGGACATGAGTTGGTGGGAAAGTGTATACAAGCATTCTCCTCCATGGGATATTGGAGCACCTCAGCCAGAGATAGTGAAGTTGGTGAAGAGCAACGAAATTAAGGTAGGCAGGGTGTTGGACATTGGGTGTGGAGTCGGAGATAACTCGATTTTCCTAGCTAAAAGGGGATTTTCTGTAACTTGTCTGGATATAGCCCAACTTGCCATTGAGAAGGGCAAACGCAAGGCAAAGGAACAAAAAATTAAAGTTAATTTTCTCGTAGGTAATGCCCTTAAACTGGATGAATATTTCAAAAAAGCGTCTTTTGACATAGTGATTGATTCAGGGTTGTTTCATACACTAGATGATGATGAGAGGAGTCTATACGCTAAACAAATAAAGCGAGTTCTTGTTAGAGGTGGCAGCATCTTCATGTTATGTTTCTCTGATAAAGAACCTGGCAGCGAAGGGCCGAGAAGAATCAGTAGAAAAGAGATAGAGGAAACCCTCGCAGGGATTTTTGTGATCAACTATATTCGAGATACATTTTTCGCCTCAAAACGACACAAAGAAGGAGCTAAGGCCTACATGGTATCAATGACAAAAACTGAAGATGCTTGACGGGGAAGAAATGTTCTCTATTACATAGGCATAATGGAGATTGGATAGGTTTGGTTGGTTGGAAGATAGTAATCTGGCGATCGCTAAATCCACCTTCTGACAAATTTCTTGTATTCAAAATATTTTTTCCCGAATATCGTCTTTAGTCGATCTTCTTCATGAGGAATGTAAAGGAAATTTAGAAGCAGAAACAACATTATTGGAAAAATGAAGCTGACAAGTGAGCCTAAGAGAATTGCCAAGCCAAATGAAAAGACTATTGCACCCAGATACATTGGGTTGCGGCTATATCTGAAGACGCCTTCAGTTATCAAGACTTTGGGATTTTCAAAGAAATTGTATGTTGTTCTTTTTTCTCTCAAGGTTCTTCTTGCTTGAAGATTTATGAATAATCCCATGATTACTGGAACCAGCCCAGTCAAAGTAAAAGGGAATCCCCATATTATCTGGATTGGAAAAACGAAATGGAGGACAATTGCCAATAATACGAAAGAATTGAAATAGGTTGGTGAGATCAGTCGCATCGATCTTGTATTCAGCATATTCATCCTTCATATTTTTCATGAAAGCGAGTTGGGCTTAAAAGCTTAGTTAAGCACTTTCAAATTTGCTTTATCGTAGATTTCTTTCAACATCTCAATTCCATGAGGATTATAGTGCTTAGCTAAAACATTCTTAGGAGCCCTGCCCTGAAAGATGTCAATGTATCTGTCTGGAACAAAACGCTTACCCATTTCTTGACTAAAGAAGTCTCTAAAGTCTTTAGGCTTCATATAAACTCCAGACTTTCCTCTTGCACTTCTCCAAGCTCTAAGAAATTGCTCATGGCCTATCATAAAAAGCCTTTCACCTTCCTTAGCGCTTAACGTCTTTTCATATTTTCTGAGACAAGCCTCAGCTTCCTCGTTAAAGAACGATATTCCACTATGCTTAGTTTTTCCAGAATGGCAATTGGGAATAATACACCTAAGCTCTCTGTCTATGTCTCCTTTTCTGAGGCTTAACACTTCGCCTTTCCCAAGGCCCGACGTGGCTAACAATAGAGCAATACACTTAACCCTCAAATCGTCTATGGCTTCAATGGAACACTTCACCTTCTCTGGTTCAATCTCCTCTTTCATCCTCAGAGGGCTTGAAGGATGTTTATAGCCATCCATCCAAGACAAGCCTTTGTAGTCTCTGAAATACGCCTTGAAACTTGAGACTAAGTTAGAAACATAGTCAGGCTTACACTTCTCCTTTTTCGCTTGAATGTAAAGTTGAATGTCTCTATCGGAATCAACTTCTCTATCCTTAAGGAAAGCTCTAACTCTGGAAGCGTAATGCCTAACATTTTAATAGCTCAAATTCAATTTAGCCTCTGCGAAAAGCCTGAAATCCTCTAAATCCTTCAAATCAACCTTAAAAACGGTTGTCGCCGGTTCAAACCCGGCCCTCGGCACCAAGGAATGGTTCTTAAAAGATCAAAAAACACACAAGCACACGCTAACCGGTAAAAAACATAAGTTAATATTCTCTTAGGAAAAACATAAGCTGTTGTTGTGGTGCTGTTGTCGCCTTTGGAAAAAATTGAAATCCACCCCATAGGCTTTGTCAAGCGGTCATCATCTGACGACAATGAAAGGGACAGAGACCTCGTTTCAAAGATAGTGCTTAAGAATGAATTTGTCGAAGGTTTAGATGGTATTGAAGAGTGGTCGCACGTTTATGTTATCTTTTGGATGCACAAGATTTCGGACAAAGAAAAAACGCTAGTCCATCCTGGAAGAGGAAGGAACGTAGGAGTCTTTGCCACTAGGGCTCCAGTTCGTCCGAATCCTATTGGTTTGACCCTGGTGGAGCTTGTGAAACATGAAGAAAATGTTCTCTGGGTGCGTGGACTTGACGCTCTTAATAACACCCCTGTTCTGGACATTAAGCCATACCCCGACTGGGAACGCGGGCACCTAATTGTTGTTCAAAATTTCAGAATCCCCAAATGGTTATCGAAAATAACCAAATGACCCCACACGCACCACCAAGTGTTTGAGAGAAAAAGAGGGGTTTGCGGGAGATATCTCCGCCGTGGGTGGGAGGGTTCAACTCCCATCTCTTTCTAGCGCGAACCCGGATAGAGCAGCAAATAAATATGTGCATGTACATGCTGAAGTGGGGAAGGATGGCAGAATGACCGAAGAGGTTTATGAACAACTTGCGGACGCCTTGAACAGGCTCCCCAATGGTTTTCCCAGAACGCCCTCGAACGTGGAAATTCTGCTTCTGAAAAAGATCTTCTCGCCAGAAGAGGCTTCGGTAGCCAGTCAACTGTGTGGCGACATGGAGCCCCTCGATGTAATAGCAAAAAGAGTCGGACTTTCCTCTGAAGAGAACACTGCGAAGTTGACTAAGATGGCCAAGCGTGGTCTTGTATGGTTCGATAGCAAGTCTGAGAAGCCTCGGTTCAGGCTAGCCCCCTTTATAGTCGGAATCTATGAATCACAGCTGGAGAATATGGATCACGAGCTTGCTCATCTGTTTGAGAAGTATATGGAGGATGGAGGGGTAGCTGGAATTATGAAACCCCAGCCTGCTATACATCGTGTTATCCCCGCACAAAGGGCAGTAAAGTCTGAGTGGATCCTTCCCTACGACGATGTCCGAAAGATTCTCTTAACTGCCAAAAGATTCCGTCTCCGTGATTGCATCTGTCGAGTACAGCAGGACCACATAGGTCGCCAGTGTGACTTCCCACTGAGAATGTGCCTCAGTTTCTCCTCAGTTGAGGGGTCTTCGCATCCAAATGACATTTCCCAAAAAGAGGCTCTAGCCATTCTTGACAAGGCTGAGGAGATCGGTCTAGTTCATACTGTAAGTAACGTAATGAAAGGATTCGGCTATGTCTGCAACTGCTGCGGCTGTTGCTGTGCCATACTTCGGGGAATCACCAAGTTTGGGATTGAAAACTCGGTGGCCCACGCCAACTACTATGCAGTAATTGATCCTGATTCCTGCCTAGGCTGCGGAACATGTATAGAACGATGTCAGGTGAATGCAATCTCCGAGCAAAACGCGGTTGCTGTTGTGGATCGAAACCGGTGCATCGGCTGCGGGTTATGTGCCAAAGGTTGTCCAAACAATGTGGCAAAGCTCGAACGAAAGCCGGATGACGAAATCGTCGATCCCCCTGTAGACTACACCGCTTGGGAGCATGAACGCGTGCGAAACAGGGGTTTAATAAAATAGATCAAACTTCGAATGCTAGACAGAATCAAGTCCACTAAATAGAGGGAAACTTCACTTTCTTTTCTTTCAACCCTTAGTTATGGGATTGGCGCGAAGACAAGCACTATCGTTTGCACAGATGCCTTTCATCTGACAGAGTCGTGAGATGTCGTTTCTTAGCAATCCTGTAGCTCTATTCAAATTTTGTTGCGAAGCTGATATATCGCTCAGAGCACTTTCTCTTGCCGCGATTGCGCCGCCTATATTTTGATGATTAATGGATTCTTCTTTCTATGCCAATCTGATACTTTATTTTGTCTCGACCCTCTAGGGCTCAATTCCGTTCAGACCACTTGTAGCTGCAGAACGGGAAGTGTCTGCAGTAGATATCTTCATGCACGCCATTATTTCTTCTTAATTCCACTGACAAAGGCAAACTATTCGTCTTCTTAAGTTTGCCATGGGGTAAACCTTTTTATATGAGCTTTGCTATTGAAAGGCTCTGTCACAATTACTCATGCTTGAAAGAAGCTTTTGAAGGCTTTTGAAAATTGCGTGCAGAATTTTTGTGATAGGAGAGATAAAAGACATGCAGATAAAATGCTTTGAAGATTTGCCGTTAAGTCAACAAATCATGAACGGCATAGAAGAGCTGGGATTCAGCAATCTTTTCCCAATTCAGGCTCAAGCAATAATTCCATTACTGGAAGGCAAAGATGTCATTGGACAGGCACAGACTGGAACGGGCAAGACCGCTGCTTTCGGAATTCCGATGGTTGAACGCCTAAACCCGAAAAACAAAAGTGTTCAGGGCCTAGTTTTGGAGCCAACACGTGAACTCGCCATACAAGTTGCAGAGCACATAAGCCGAATCAGCAGATACGCAGCATTCAAGGTCTTACCAATCTATGGCGGAAACCCTATCCAAAGCCAGATATATGCGTTGGAAAGAGGCGTCCATATTGTTGTGGGCACGCCAGGTCGCATAATAGATCATCTGAAACGAGGAACACTAGATCTTGCGTCGGTGAAGATTGTTGTGTTGGATGAGGCTGACCGAATGCTCGATATGGGTTTCATAGATGATATCGAATACATACTTTCAAACGTGCCGATAAATAGGCAGACAAGCCTCTTCTCGGCAACAATTGACCAGTCAGTAATGAATGTGTGTAATAGATACATGAAGAAACCCGAAAAAATACTAGTGAGCAAAGACGAGATAGCCCTAACACAGATAGACCAATATTACATGGTTGTAAACCCTAAAAACAAATTTCAGATCCTATGCAACATTCTAGACGAAAACCACATAGAACGAGCCATAATATTCTGCAAAACGCGCATAGGAACAAACAAGCTTGCGGACAGATTAAGGACACAAGGATATGACGCAAAACCACTACATGGTGGTCTCACCCAAGCGCAAAGAGACTTCGTCAGCAACTCTTTCAGGAAAGGAAAAATGAAGCTGCTCGTTGCAACGGATGTTGCCGCAAGAGGTCTGGACATTCAAGGAATAACTCACATAATAAACTATGACATCCCATTAGACGCATTAGTATATTTTCACAGGATTGGAAGAACAGCTAGAATGGGACGCGAAGGAACCGCCATAACACTTGTAGGCTACGGAGAAATGCCAGAACTGGACCAGATAAGAGCATTAACAAACACCACAATAGAAGAAATGGAAAGTGAGATCCAGGTGTCGTACAGAGAATCCCCAGAGACACACAAAGCAGTCTGCACCGATTGCGGAGATGAATGTCAAGTACCATTCAAACCTGACCCAAGCAGACCTGTTTACTGCCGAGAATGCTGGGCAAAACGAAGACCCCCGATAAAAAGATTTTAATGAAGCCAGAGGTTTTGCATTGGGCAAAAGGAAGATAATTAGCGAAGACGAAATCAGTAGTAGGGTGTTGCCTGAAGGCAGCGATGTTCTGGGCATTGCTGAGAAGCTGCTGGGTTTTGACAGAGTTTTGGTTAAGTGTCAGGACGGTCATCAGCGTCTCTGTAGAATACGTGGAAAAATGAAAAGAAGAGCATGGATAAGACAGGGAGACATCGTTCTGGTGTCACCTTGGGACTTCCAATTTGAAAAGCGAGGCGACATATTCTGGCGGTACAAGAGGAATCAAGCCGAATGGCTAAGAAAGAACGGATATCTAAAGATTTAATGAAATTTTCACTTTTCTGGGTGTATTAGGTTTTTCTCCTCTAGTTTTCGGTGAAGTTTTATTGCGGCCTGATGCACGTCCTCCTCTTTCCTGGCGCCAGTGCACACAAGTTTCCCGCTTGAAAATATTAGAAAAACCGCCCTCGGGCTGTCCATTCTGTAGATCAACCCGGGAAACTGCTCCGGTTCATAAACGATCTTTCCGCGCATGCCCCTCTCGGACTCGTACAATTCTAAAAGATCCACGGACCCGCCGAGGTTTACGGTGGCAACAACATTCACTATCTTCATTTCTGGGTTCCCCACGATAAGTATGCCGCCTTCCTTTAACACCTTAACAAGCTTCCTTAGGGCTCTCCGCGCTTCGTTTTCCGACCTCGCTCCGGTGCAGATCATCTTGCCGGAGCCAAAGATCAGGGTGGAGGTTTTAGGCTTTTTCAGTCGAAAGACAAGTCCCGGAAACCGTCCCGGGCGGTATTCCGCGTCTGGAAACGCCCTCACCACCGAGTTTAACTCGATCCTATGTTTCGCCGTGGCAGAGGCAACGATATTCTCAATCTTAACGACTGGTTCAGCCTTCAGCATCTAATATTCCCCTCATAAGAACAGATAAAGTACATGGGTAAGTTCATAGAAGTCTCTCTAAAGAACTTTTCAGTATGCTCATGAAAACAAGTCATTATCACAGAATGATAGTGGCGTTTAAAAGCGAAGCCCAACTTTCACATCACCAACACCGACAAGGGCGCGAATTTTAGCGAAGAACCATGAGATCTCATGTTTGCAAGGATTGCACTAAGAGCGGGAAAGAAGTCGAGGAGTGTAGAGTAAGGGTGTACGTCTACAGGGTTTTCGGGTTACATCTCCAATTGTCGCCGGTTCAAACCCAGCCCTAGGCACCAAATTCCTGTTTTTGCGTTTTAGGCTAAAACGTATAGTAGTATTGCTGTTGCAAGGGAAAACGCCAAAGAAGGTATAAGGTACTTGTAGAGTTTCCCCAATGGACATTTGAAGTAGTCTGCGGTTAGGACTAGGCATAGGTGAGTTGGCGAAATCACGTATCCAAGATAAGTACTAATAGAAAGTAAAGCTGCACTTTTGGGAGTAAAACTTAACACACCCGCCAAAATTGAGTAGCTAATGGCTACTCCTCCCAACGGAGAACCAACGAAAAAGCCTAAAACGGCTGGAATAACTGTCAACAATAAAAGGATGTCGACGCTTCCATTTGCCACGAATGCTCCGAAAATTTCAGAGATTCCTATTGCTTCAACTACATTCCTTAGCAAAAATGCTCCATAAGCCGCAAGTGTAATTCCGTAAATTGCCCAGTTCCTAAAAGGTTTTGCGAAAACTTTGAGGTTTGGTTTGGCAACTATAAGGAGAACAGCTACTCCTATGAATGCCGATATAGCAACGTTTACATTAAAACCGATGACCGCGATGATTGTTGCTAAGATTGGTGAGAATGTAATAATGAAGCGTTTTAGCTCTGGGCCTAGGCTTGTTTTGGAGTTTTTCTTTTTATCTGCCGTCGGAGTTTTCCATAAACCGATGAGGTAGCCAACTATAACCATTGAGATGACTACTGGAATTTGGCGTATGATGATGGAGGTTACTGTTAATCCCGTAAGCATCGCTGTTAGTATAAGGACTTGGTTTATGGGGTAAACTGGAAAAATCGTATGCCTAAACCAAACGTTTACATAGGTTTTCTTATCGGCTTTTAATCCAAGCTTGTCTGTTTCGGCTTCTACAAGCGGCGCTGACATTAGGGCTCCGCCTGCGACAGGGAGAAGCCCTATGATTGCCGGAAGTGTGCTGACTACAAGTTTTGAGTTGTTGGCTATTCTGCTTAGACTTTTGCTCAGGTCATCTATGACCTTTGTTTCTTTATAGAGTAGGCTTAGCAGCATTATGCCGAAAGTTGCGATCACGAGAGATATCGTAAGGGGGTTAACCGTAGTTTCAAAGATCACTGTTGGGATTTCTCGCCATTCAAGCGAAAGCAGGGCTAAAAGCATGGCTGTGGAGGTCAAAGTTATTCCGAGATTTACACGCTTATACACCAGTATAGCTAGGAAAATGAAGGAAACGATAAGCGCTGTTAAAGGATCAACAAATCCCAAATTTTAAGCTTCCCTTTAATCATTTGCATTAGAAAAACCAAAATATACAGTCAAACTCTTAATCCTTTTCCTTCGCAATACAATGAAATGTTAGGTAGAGATGTCATGAATAGAAAAGCTTTCGTTTCAGGTCCTATTCAAGGCATGGAAACAAGGCAGTCTTACCGAGATGTTATTCGCGAAATCTGTATCGCGCGCGCTAAAGCAATGGAATATACGAATGGCATTCCTTGTTTGAATGCTTTGGCTCAGTCTGCTGGAAGACTGCTGCGTAGTCCTGAGGATAAGGGGATAATAGTGATGATGGATGGACGTGCTGCTGGAAGGTTTAAGCAGAGGATTCCGAAAGATTGGAGAGAAGATATGAGGGCTCACTACAGCATTGAGAAAATCTTGGAAGGAATCAAAAACTTCACAGCTGATAATGCGCGCAGCCTTCAGAAAAGGAAATAAGAATCTAAAAATAAACAGTTTCATATACGCGGCCGTAGTCTAGTTTGGCTAGGACATCAGCCTTAGGGCTTAGTAATTTTATATTGTTATGTTGTTTGTTTGTTGTCATTGTTTTGGTTTCCTTCTTGGTTTGTTCCAGTATGGTGATGTGCATTTTGGGCATTTTTTTGGGTTTGGTTTTCTGAGTATCCATGTGTGTCCACATCGTTGGCATTTTGCTTGTGGTAGTGGTGGTATGTCTTTGGTTTCGATTATTTTTAGTTTTTCCATTTTGTTTGCCTCTACCATTATAATGGTATAGTTGTTTATATACTTTATCTTTAAAGTGTTCTACACGACTACGGTTTAGGATTATTATAAGTTGTTTGGTTGTTTTGTTTTAAGTTGTCTATGTTGTCATGGGTTCCTCTTTGGGTTCGCTTTAGTTGTGTTCCTTTGCTCTCGGGGTTGGGAGAAAGGTTTGTTTTGTGTTTTAGGCTTTGTTTTTTGTTGTTATGGTGCTGGGTTCTAATCCCAGTGTTAGTTAGGATTATTACAAGTGTTTTTCTACTGTGTGGTGCTGTAAGTGTTTTTCCACCGTGTGGTGCTCGCTGGTGCTTGGTTTCCTTTATTTTTATTTTTTTGTTTTTTTTTCGTTCTATTATTTTTATGTAATATTTGTTCAGGTTGTGCTTGCGTCGGTTGTTTTGATTTTACTTACTTCGGTTATTTTGGATTGCTTGTCATAGTTCATTTTGTGTTTTAGCATAAATATGTGCGTTTTGCGTTGCTGTTAATAAACGTGTGCTGTTTTGCGTTGTTATGAGCAATTGTACGGCTTTTTGGCGTTGTTACAGCCTTTGCGTCGTTTGCTTTCGTGTAGCATTTGCACGTTTCTGTTTTGCGTTAGCGTTTGCATATTTTGCGTCATTGTTTGTTGTTGTTTTTGTTGTTGTTGTTTGCGTGCTCGTGCTTAGCCTTTTTTTGATACATGCATTCATGATTTTACTGCTATTGAGAGGCTGTGGAGAGTGGTAGAGAGGCTAGCGGTCTTTAGAGAGCTCTAGATTCTATCATATTGCTTCCCTTAAGGGTGCATATTGAGTATGGATGGGAGCGAATGAGAGGCTGATGTTATTTGCGTTGTTTGCGTGGGATTGGAAGGTTTCTACTTTTTCAATTTTTTATGTTGTTTCGGCTTTGCGTAACGCTATGGTGGTATCGGGCATTTTTGTCGGAACGACCGTTTTTTGTTTGTAATGTTGTTTTAGTTGGTACTTAGTTGGTTTGTTATTTCTTTTGATGCTTTGTTGTCTATGAATAGTTAGGATTCATGCATATTTTCTTCTTTTTTGACTATATATATGCGTTTTTCTTTCTCCTTTTTTTCTTTTTAATTGGTATGCGAGTTGGTTGGGAGATGGTATTTATATTATGGTTTTGGGGTTGTATATCATAAGCACTTGGAGTTGAGTCAAGTGCATGTGCTACGAGCAAAGAGGGGATTATTCCTCTCTGTTGCTTTAGCTTGGTGTGGTTGATATGACTAAACGAATGCGTGTTGCTTTAGAGGCTGAGACTTCTAGGGTTGAGGTTTCTTGCAGATTTGATTTTTACGAATGTTATCGGCATTTGTGTTGTTTTAGTCGTTTTTATAGTCCGTTTCGGTGTTCTCGTTTTGTTGTGATTAGTCGTTTTTTGGTTACTCCTAGAGTTTCTAAGCCTGATTTGGCGTATTGGGTTGCTTTAAAACGTAAGAGTGATTTTTATGGTTGATGTTGATAGGGTTGTTGATTCTTCTGTTTTAGAGGATGATATGTTTAATGATGAACAGCCGTCTTATGAGGATGTTATGGGTGGTAAGGCTAAGAGTCCGTCTGCTTTTGAGGGTAATTTTTGGGAGTTTGGTGTTTATCGGTTGGTTGGTCATGGTAAGCAGACTAATGAGAAGTGTGGTTCTTTTTGTAAGGTTGTTGGGTGTAGTCGTGTTGAGTTGCATGATAAGGCTGTTTTTGGTAAGGATGGTCGTCTTGTGAATTGTTGTGGTAAAGGGTTTTTTAGACCTGTTTTTCGTAGTTGTGATAAGCCTTTGTGTCCTGTTTGTTATGAGCGTGGTTGGGCTGTTCGTGGTGCTAAGAGTATTGAGTTTCGTTTGTTGGAAGCTTCTAAGCGTTTTGGTTTGGTTGAGCATATTATTGTTGCCTTTCCGCCTAAGTATTGGGGTTTGAGTGATGAGGCTTTGCAGAGTTTGTGTGACCGTGTTTTGAAGTCAAGGGGTATTATTGGTGGTGTTAAGTTGTTTCATGGTGCTCGTTATAATGATGTGGAAGAGGCTAGGCGTAAGGGTGTTTTGATGGGTTGGTATTGGAGTCCTCATTTTCATGTTTTGGGTTTTATTCTTGGTGGTTATGGTAAGTGTCGGGGTTGTCCGAAGTGTGTTAAGGGTTGTGGTGGTTTTGTTGATAGGAATTATCGTTTGAATGAGGTTGATGGTGTTTATGTTAAGGTGAAGGGTAAGCGTAAGAGTGTTTTTGGTACTGCGTGGTATCAGTTGCATCATGCAACTATTAGAACGGATAAGAAGCGTTACCATGTTGCTCGTTGGTTTGGTTGTGTTAGTTATCGTAAGTTGAAGATTAGTAAGGAGTTGCGTGTTGAGTGGGATAGGTTACATAAGCCTCGGTGTCCTATTTGTGGTTCTGATTTGGTTCGCCATGAGTATTATGGTTGTAATTTGGATATTATTGCTTGGTTTAGAAAGCGTCGGGGTGCTAGGGAGTCTGTGAGTGGTGTTTATGATAAGGCTTCTGATTGGTCTGAAGTGGTTGAGAGGGGTAGCGGTAGCTATGAAGAAGATTGATATGAAACCTAAGTGTCCTTTTGATGGTTTACCGTGTGAGCATTATGGGAATTGTGAGGTTTCTACGTTCGGTACTGTGGGTGATGAGATTCTTTGGCGTTGTCCTCGTCTTGTTGTTAAGATTCGTAAGAATTGAGTTTTGTTTTTTGTTGGTTGTTTTGTTTGGTGTTGTGTAATGAATAAGTTTAATTTGGTTGGTTTGGTTATTGTTGTTGTTGGAATCGTTCTTATATGTGTTAATATTTTGTATGATGTTTTCGTGGAGCGAATGGAGCGTAGCGACATGAGCGATGGTTTATAACTATTGACTGATACAGAAAAAGAGGGAATTGATTATTTGTGTTTTCTGTATAGTTTTGTTTCGTCTCTTTCTGTGACGTATTGGAATCCGTTTTCTATTAGTTTTGTATCTTCTTCTAGTGTTGCTGATGTTCGGCAAATGTAGTTTTCGTCTTTTTCACAGTCTATGTCTATGGCTCTTATGTAGTGCATTGTTGTTTCTAGTTTCTTGTGTCGTAGGTGTCGCATTACTAATATGGGATCACGGATTGGTAGGGATTTGTAGTATGTTGCTGCCGAGTAGTTTCTGAGGTTTCGTAGTTCGATTTTTTCTAGTTCGGGTTTGTATAGTTTTTTTATGGCTCTGCGTCTTGTATCTACCCATATTTGACTCATTGCGTGTGGGTTTGGAAATGGGTGTTCTTTTGGGTGTTTGTGTATGTAGATTCTGAGCATTTCGGCGGTATTTGTCTTTAGCTTGTATGTTCCAGATGCGTGTCCTTTTACTCCTCTTACTCTTATTATTCCTTGTTCTGTGTCTATGTCTTTTTGTGTGGTGTCTGCTAGTTCTTTTGGTGCGAAGCCTGTTTCTTTCAATATTGTGAAGATTGTTATGTATTTCTTTGATGCGTTGTTTATGATTGCGTTTATGTTTTCTGTTGTTGGGATTAGTGGGGTTATTTCTGCGACTTTGTATATTGGCTTAGTCCATTGTATCCCTATTATCTTGCAATAATGGTCGTATGCTACTGTAAATTTATGTTTTGTTGCGTTGTTTAGGGGTTGTTTAGTTCTTTGGTTGGTTGCGTTTGCTATGTAGTATTTTATTTGTTCTGGGTTGTTTAGGTCGCATTCTTTTGTTAGTTGTTTGAGTTTGTAGCTTATGGTTTTTATTGTGTTTTCTGATTTTCCGTTGTTTTTTAGTGCTATTAGTGTGTTGATTATGTTCTCTTCGGTTTTTGTGGGGATAGTTTTAAGAGTGTTGGAAAAGTTAGACTGTCTCGGGCGGCCGTAGTCTAGTTTGGCTAGGACATCAGCCTGCCACGCTGACGACCCGGGTTCAAATCCCGGCGGCCGCACTTCTTGGCGTGACAGCGCGCGCGCGTCGCGGTTATACTAACGAGAGAGATACAATCTAAGAAACAGCAAAAAACCATATGATCTCCTTTTTTGTTCTATCATGATTACTCTCTGATCCTAGATCAAATCTGGTGTTAGCGGAATTTTCGTAAGAGGAGACATCACGGATGCGAAAAGATAAAATAGGAGCGAACGAAAGAATAAGCTGGTAAAGAAGTTGAACAATAAGTTTGTTCTAACAGTTCTTGTTTCTGTTTTTTTGTTGTGGGGATGTCTTCCGGTTGGGTCTGCACAGGAGACACCGAGACCGTATCACATGATTGTAGCGTCAATAGGTGAGCCTGATTCTGTAGATCCAGCCTG
>Ga0224506_10001160_pt1 | contig 19205 bp, 19 predicted proteins | sample SF_Jan12_sed_USG_2_FD_169108 | JGI IMG/M metagenome (GOLD analysis project Ga0224506, IMG submission 169108) | Sediment microbial communities from San Francisco Bay, California, United States - SF_Jan12_sed_USGS_8_1 | ecosystem: Environmental > Aquatic > Marine > Sediment | place: USA... | reverse complement strand
TGGTTAGTCCCGCGTTAAATCCAGCGACCTAATCGTTGGGATGCGGGGGATACGGTCAGGCTAGGAGGCGGGAGAGGTTAGCGGTACTCCAGGGGTAGGGGTGAAATCCAGTAATCCCTGGGGGACCACCAGTGGCGAAGGCTGCTAACCAGAACGCGCTCGACGGTGAGGGACGAAAGCTGGGGGAGCGAACCGGATTAGATACCCGGGTAGTCCCAGCTGTAAACGATGCGGGCTAGCTGTTGGGATGGCCAAGAGCCATCTCAGTGGCGCAGGGAAACCATTAAGCCCGCCGCCTGGGAAGTACGATCGCAAGATTGAAACTTAAAGGAATTGGCGGGGGAGCACCACAAGGCGTGAAGCTTGCGGTTTAATTGGATTCAACGCCGGAAATCTTACCGGGGCTGACAGCAGGATGAAGGCCAGATTAAAGGTCTTGCTGGACAAGCTGAGAGGTAGTGCATGGCGGTCTTCAGCTCGTGCCGCGAGGTGTCCTGTTAAGTCAGGCAACGAGCGAGACCCGCACCCTTAGTTGCCACCGGATCCCAGTGGGATCCGAGCACCCTAAGGGGACTGCCGCCGATAAGGCGGAGGAAGGAGCGGGCCACGGCATGTCCGTATGCTCCGAATGCCCCGGGCCACACGCGAGCTGCAATGGTAGGGACAATGAGTTGCAACCCCGAAAGGGGAAGCCAATCTCCAAACCCTATCGCAGTTGGGATCGAGGGCTGTAACCCGCCCTCGTGAACATGGAATGCCTAGTAATCGCGCGTCACTATCGCGCGGTGAATACGTCCCTGCTCCTTGCACACACCGCCCGTCGCTCCACCCGAGTGGGGTTTGGGTGAGGCGTGGTCTTGTTGGCCGCGTCGAATCTAGGCTCCGCGAGGAGGGAGAAGTCGTAACAAGGTGGCCGTAGGGGAACCTGCGGCCGGATCACCTCCTAAGAAAGGCTGTTGAAAGGGTAAAGGTTTGCTGGGTCCATAGATGAGATGCAACTCATGAGCTGACTCATCGAGTGAAGGGCAAAGTGAGATTTTACTTCTAAACTCACGATTATTGCCGTGCAGAAGTTTGAACATCAATGAATGCTGGGTTTCCGAGTAGACCCGACATGTTACGCCGTTTGGTGGATGGCTAGGCTCGGGCGCTGAGGAAGGGCGCGGCAAGCAGCGAAATGCCCCGGGTAGGCGCATGCAGCCGTAGATCCGGGGATTCCTCAATGGGACCTCCTGCTGTGAACTTTTTCACAGCGCTCCTATAAGGGAGCGGGAACCCCCTGAACTGAAACATCTTAGTAGGGGGAGGAAAAGAAATTAAACGAGATTCCCTGAGTAGCGGCGAGCGAAAAGGGAAGAGTCCAAACCGAACCTCAAGGGAGACCTGTGAGGGATGTGGTGTAGTAGGACCCGGTCGCCTCCTAACCGGCGAAGCTGAAGTGGCTTGGAAAGGCCTGCCATAGAGGGTGATAGCCCCATAGGCGTGAGCCGGAAGGAGTTGGATCGGCGTTCCTGAGTACCGTACCCTGGTTTGGGTGCGGGAATCTGGGAGTCATCAACTTCTAAGACTAAATACGTCCCGAGACCGATAGCGCACTAGTACGGTGACAGAAAGCTGAAAAGCACCCCGGAAGGGGGATGAAAAGAACCTGAAACTAAACGGTTATAGACGTGCGTGGCCTGAAAGGGTAGATCCCTCCCGAAGGAAACCATGGCGACATGGGAGTACGAGGGAGCGGGGACCAGGGTTACGCGTTCCGTCTGGAATCACGGACTGGGGAGTTCACGGTTGTGGCGAGCTTAAGGATTTTAAATCCGTAGGCGTAGGGAAACCGACAAGCCCACAACCAGCCTTTGGCTGGCGAGGGGCAAGATCTGAAAGGGTCTGTAGTCACGGCTGTGAGACTAGAAGCCGGGCGATCTAGCCTTGAGCAGGGCGAAGTCAGGCGAAAGCCTGGTGGAGGCCCGAAGGGATGTTGACGTGCAATTCACTCCTCTGACTTGTGGCTAGGGGCGAAAGACCAATCTAGCCCGGTGATAGCTAGTTCCCTCCGAAGTGGGTCGCAGCCCAGCCCCGAACGAGGTAGCTGGCGGGGTAGAGCACCGATTGAAAAGCAAGAATCCCGAAAGGGTTCACTTTTCTTTCAAACTCCGAATCCGTCAGCGCCGTAGACTTCGGGAGACGGGCCTGGGAGGTAAGCTCCTAGGCCGAGAAGGGAACAACCTAGACCGAGGTTAAGGCCCCAAAGTGCTGGCTAAGTGCTAAACTGAAGGGCGTGTTCATCCTCAGACAGTGGGGAGGTAGACATAGAAGCTGCCACCCTTCAAAGAGTGCGTAACAGCTCACCCACCGAGGTTGAACGCCCCGAAAATGGACGGGGCTAAGCCAGCCGCCGATACCCCGGGGCACGGCGAAAGCCGTGATCTGGTAGGAGGGCGTCGCGGTTGGACGGAAGCCGGGCCGTGAGGTCCAGTGGACCGACCGCGATTGAAGATCCCAGTGGTAGTAACAGCAAAGAGAAGTGAGAATCTTCTCCGCCGGAAGGGCAAGGGTTCCCCGGCAATGTTCGTCAGCCGGGGGTAAGTCGATCCTAAGGCCGATCCTAACAGAGTAGGCCGAAAGGGAAACCGGTTAATATTCCGGTACCATGAAGGTACGTGCGGCGACGCAAGTCTGTCTTCAGACGCTTCGAGGTAGGTCGAGCAAGGTTGTCGCCTTGTTTAACCGTATAAGCTTGGGGAGTGCCGTAATGGCGAGAACCAGGTGAAAGCGGGAATAGCTTACCGTTGTAGGTGAGTTCGATCGACCCTTGGAGCCATTGAAAATGGAGACAGGAAGGATCCTTTATGTCCGTACCCAGAACCGAGACAGGTGTCTCTAGGTGAGAAGCCTAAGGCGTGTCGGGTACACTCCAGGTGAGGGAAATCGGCAAATTAGCCCCGTAACTTCGGAAGAAGGGGTGCCTGCGGTTTTGGCCTCTGGCTGGAACTGCAGGTCGCAGTGGCAAGGGGGTCCCGACTGTTTAATAAAAACACAGGAAGACGCAAGCCCGAAAGGGTGTGAACGGCTTCTGAATCCTGTCCAGTGGCAGGATCTGAAACTCCGGTTCAACGGAGACAAGGACTGCTAAACGACGGGAGTAACTCTGACTCTCTCAAGGTAGCCAAATGCCTTGTCAGGTAAGTTCTGACGTGCATGAATGGATTAACGAGGGCCCCACTGTCCCCATCTGGAACCCGGTGAACCCACATTACTTGGTGAATAGTCCAAGGACTCCCAGCGGGATGAGAAGACCCTGTGGACCTTTACTGCAGCCTGTCGCTGGGATTTGGCTGTAGGTGCAGAGTGTAGGCGGGAGCCGTTAATCCCAGTCTCTCCGGGGACTGGGGGAGGCGCCAATGGAACACCGCCCTCCTACAGTTGAGTCTCTTACCGGCGCTTCGGCGCTGGGACAACGGTTGGTGGGCAGTTTGGCTGGGGCGGCACCCCCTTGAAAAAATATCGAGGGGGCCCAAAGGTCGGCTCAGGCGGGACAGAAACCCGCCGCAGAAGGCAAGACCAAAAGCCGGCCTGACTGGATCCTCCAAAGCAAGGGATCCAGAGGCGAAAGCCGGGTCTAGCGATCTTTCATGTCCCCATTGGTGGGGGCTGGAAGCGACAGAAAAGGTACCCCAGGGGTAACTGGCTTGTCGCGGGCGAGAGTTCACATCGACCCCGCGGCTTGGTACATCGTTGTCGGCTCTTCCTATCCTGGTCCTGCATAAGGGGCCAAGGGTGAGGCTGTTCGCCTATTAAAAGGGAACGTGAGCTGGGTTTAGACCGTCGTGAGACAGGTCGGACTCTATCTGCTGGGGGTGTCGGCTGCTTGAAGGGAAGGAATCCTTAGTACGAGAGGAACTGGATATCGCAGCCAATAGTCTACCGGTTGTCTGACAAGGCATCGCCGGGCAGCCACGCTGTCGCGGATAAGAGCTGAAAGCATCTAAGCTCGAAGCCGCTCCCGAAAAGAGGCAGCCACTTCACAACGTTTGACTCTGGCAACGGAGCCGTTGTTGTGAACGAGGGTCGAGATAGAAGATCTCGTTGATGGAGCGGGGGTGTACGCGTTGAGGCTTCGGCCGAGGCGTTCAGCCCGCCGCCCCCAATCACCCAAGGCGTCGAGTCGAAAAAGTAACCAAGCATTCGATGAAATCCAAACTCTGCACGACAATGAAAAAACAAAAAACGGTAGAGATGTAGGACATGCAACGTCTAATACAAGTACAACGTGGCCGATGCCCACAGTGCGGTAGCCCGGAACTCGTTAGAGACGAGGAAATGGGTGAGATCATCTGCAGTAAGTGTGGGCTGGTTATCATAGAGGATATGTTAGATCAGAGTCCAGAGTGGCGCGCGTTCACCATAGAAGAGAAACGCTCTAAAAGAAGGGCTGGACCCCCGATTGATTATTCTCGTTATAGTAAAGGCTTATCTACGACAATGCGAGTTTATAAAGACGCTTTTGGCCGCCCCCTTCCTGCAAAGGTCAAACGGCAAATGTGGCGCCTTCGAAGGTGGCAAATCCGATCAAGAATACATGGCTCAGATTATCGGAACCTAATGCGCGCCATGAACGAGCTTGAGCGCCTCTCCGAAAAGCTTCATATTCCGTCTCCAGTTCAGGAAATGGCAGCGGTTCTCTACCGCAAAGCCCTTAATGAAGACCTCATTCGAGGACGTTGCATCGCAGCCATCGTAGCCGGAGCACTATATGCTGCCTGCCGATTCGCCAAGACGCCAAAAACTCTCAACGAGGTGGCAAAAGCCAGCCTTAGAGACAGAGATGAAGTTGCAAGGTCCTATCGCTTGATTGTACGCACGTTAAAAATGAAAATGCCCATCCACGATCCTTTAGACTATATTTCAAAAATCGCTGAGGAAGTTGGCATCTCCGGAGAAGCCCAAGGTTTCGCCGTAAAGATCCTTCGCGAAGCCAAACGTAGACACATAACTATGGGCAAAGACCCCTATGGGGTCGCTGCCGCGGTGCTGTACATCGCATGCCAACTTAAAGGCGAAAAAGTAACTCAGAAGAAAATCGCAGATGCAGCAGACGTAACCGAGGTAACCGTGAGAAACCGGAAGAAAGATCTAATTAAAAAACTCGATATCAATTCGTTGCCAAATAATTTTCATGTTAGAAAGTGATTGAATGAAACGAAAGAAAACGGAAATTCCCCTTGAAAGGGTTGACCAGTACACTTGGAAGATACCAAAAGGTTACAGATCGGGAATGCGAGTACCTGGAATCGTGCTTGCTGATGAAGATCTTCTTGAAAAGATTAAGAGGGATCGAACACTTCAACAATGCTGTAACACAACCCATCTTCCAGGCATATACAAATATGCGATTACGCTACCCGACGGACACGAAGGCTACGGTTTTCCTATCGGAGGGGTAGCAGCAACTGACTATGAGGAGGGCGTCATCAGCCCCGGAGGAGTAGGATACGACATCAACTGTGGTGTCCGCCTACTAACCACCAACCTCACTGAGCAAGACATCCGACCAAAGCTTACCCAACTCACCGAAACCATCTTCAAAAACGTGCCCTCCGGCCTAGGCAGCCGAAGGAAGAACTTCCGATTGAGCGTCTACGAATTAGATCATCTCCTAGCTAGCGGCGTAAACTGGATCTTAGGCCGAGGAATGGGGAGACCCGAGGATCTGGAGCACTGTGAGGAGAAGGGATGTCTGGAAGCCGCTAATCCAGACAAGGTATCCTCGAGGGCCAAGAAACGGGGACTCAGCCAGATAGGCACCCTTGGTAGCGGAAACCACTTCCTAGAGATCCAGAAGGTAGAAAAAATTCTCAAACCAGAGGTGGCAAAGGTTTTCGGTATTCTCCGTGAAGGTCAGGTTACGGCTATGATCCACTGTGGCAGCCGCGGTTTCGGCCATCAGGTCTGCTCGGACTACCTACGCGTCATGGAGCGGGCTGTCCACAAATACAAGATACAACTCCCTGACAGGGAACTCGCATGCGCACCCGGCTCGTCCCGTGAGGCTGAAGACTACTATCAGGCCATGGCCTGCGCCGTCAACTACGCCTTCTCCAACCGCCAAGCCATCACCCACTGGGTGCGAGAAAGCTTCGAACATACCTTCAAAAAACGGGCAGAAGAACTGGAGCTAAATCTAGTCTACGACGTTTGCCACAACATCGCCAAGATAGAAGAACACAGAGTCAACGAGGAACGAAAGAAGGTCTGGATCCACCGGAAAGGGGCTACCAGAGCCTTCCCACCCGGACACGAAAAGGTACCTGTAGACTATAGGGCAGTGGGCCAACCGGTGCTCATCCCCGGCTCTATGGGGACCTATTCTTGGATTTTGGTGGGCACTCCGAAGTCCATGGAAGTTTCCTTTGGATCCACAGCCCATGGAGCGGGCCGCACCATGAGCCGATCAGCCGCCAAGAGACAATTCTGGGGTGGAGACATCAAGAAGACTTTAGAGGAACGAGGCATGGTAATCAGATCCGCGTCTCAGGTAGTTTTGGCCGAAGAAGCCGACCCAGCCTACAAAGATGTAAACCGAATAGCCGAAGTAAGCGACAAAATCGGAATCGCCACCAGGGTAGTCCGTCTAGCCCCCTTAGCGGTGATAAAGGGATAGTAGCCAAGGAGTTTATGAAATGTTAATTGTCCATATGTCTGATCTTCACTGTGGCCCTAGATTAAAGAAGGAATCTCTCCAAAATGCCATCGATGAAATCAACGACATCGGCCCTGACATCGTGGTTGTGACGGGAGACCTGACCGAAGAAGGACTGGTCACGGAGTTTCAGGAAGCCAAACGTTACCTCGACCAATTGAAGTGTAAACTTCTGGTTGTGGGAAGTGGCAACCACGATTCAAGGACTACAGGGTACCTTCTTTTCCCCAAGTTTTTCGGAGAACCTTCTTCAGTGACAGAGCTTGATGACAACCTCATAGTTATGTTGAACTCTTCCAGGCCGGATCGACAGGATGGTGAAATCGGTTACAATCAGGGTCTCTGGATGAAGCAACAACTGGACGCTTTTGATGACGCTTTCAAGATAATCGCTTTACACCATCACCTAATCCCCGTGCCAGATACAGGTATGGAACAGAACATTGTTTCCGACGCTGGAGATCTTCTCTGGACCTTGACCTCCAGTGGAGTCAACCTAGTTTTGTGTGGACATCGCCACAGACCTTGGATATGGGAGCTTGGAAACCTGCCCGTTATCCACGCTGGTACCGTTTCAACAGATAGGTTGAGAGGATTTTACGAAAACACTTACAGTATTATCAACATTGAAAACTCAAAAATTGTAGCTTATCTAAAGATACCGGGTGGAAAGAAATACGACTTTAACCGTATTTCAATCAAATCAGCGAAAACTACTTTACACTAGGAAGTGGAACGTCAAAGATGCCTCACAAAAAGAGAAAGGTGAGAAAGAAACGGGGTTCAAGAACCCATGGATATGGCCAAGTTGGTCAGCACAGGGGAGGAGGACAAAGAGGAGGGCACGGGAAGGCAGGATTCCATAAACACAAATGGACCTATACGGTAAAATATGACCCGGATCGCTTTGGAAAACACGGGTTCAAACGTCCAATAAGAAAGGAAGTAAGTGCAATCAACGTTGGGAAACTAGACGAACAGATTGAAAGTCTTTTGGATAGCAAACAAACCGAGAAAACAAAGGAGGGAATAAAGGTTTATCTAAACCGTCTTGGTTTCGACAAACTGCTTGGAAAAGGAAAAGTAACTCACCCGCTTATTATACAAGTAGACTCCTGTTCCAAATCTGCAGCCAAGAAGATTGAAGAGGCTGGAGGCCAAATTCTGGGAACTAAACAATAGAATTGCTGATGTCTGTGCGCACATAGAACACTAGACAATTTGTTTAAATTGCCTTTAGCAGAATAGAATGCAGAGAGAAGTTGGATTATGATTTCAAGTGCTGTAAAGGATGTTTTTTCAAAGGGTTTTGTAAGCGCCCGTGAAGACGACACGCTATCCAGTTGCCTCTCGTTCTTCAAAGAAGAGATGCCACCAGTTTTGGTTGTCTTGGACAGCGAAGGCAAATACAAGGGCGTATTGGCGCGACGATGGATAATCAGATCCAGGCTTGATCCATCTACAACTAAAGTAGAAACCCTGACGCGTCCAGCGCCTACAGTTACATTACATGATTCTGTTGGTAAGGCGGCTAGGCTGATGATAGAGAGTGAGATTAGACAGCTTCCAGTATACAGCGGAGAAAAACTCTTAGGATTTGTTACCGATGAGGATGTTATTCATGGGGCTGTGATAGGGAAATGGGGTGATACTAAAATTGAAGAGATAATGACTAAGAAACCCTTTGTTGTTGAGGAAGACGATTCTGTGGGAGCTGTACTAAGCCTCTTTAGAGAACAAGGCATCTCTCACGCACCAGTAGTTAGCGACGGAAAGCTCTTGGGAATGATAAGCATCCACGACTTTATTGAGCATATCTTCCAACCGAGACAACGCCAAACGCGTGGCGAGGTAGTTGGGGAGAAAGTTCCGGTTCTAAGCATCCCAGTGAAAGGTATAATGGCTAAACCTGTCATCACAGCATTTCCTGGGACCAAACTGAGGAACGCTGCGAAGAAAATGCACAAGTTCGACATTTCCTCGTTAGTGGTTGCCAGAAAAGGAAGACCTGTTGGCATCTTGACGAAGAGAGATCTTCTTGAGCCAATTGCTCAAATGGAAATTGTAAGACGAAAGCTTACCGTGCAGTTTTCCGTCAAAGACGTGGAAATAAATGAGATTCAACGAGGCTTCATAATGGACGATTTCAAATCCTTCGCACAAAGATACAGAGAAACGCTAGAAGCTGGCACACTCTTCGTTTACATGAAAACTCATGGCACAAATTACAAGGGAGATCAGCTCGTTCACTGCCGCCTTCAATTGAGAACGAGAAAAGGCTCCTTCTTCAGCTCCAGCGAAGGTTTTGGGGTAGAACAAACCTTTCGCACAGCCTTAGACCGGCTTGAGAAGCAAATTCTAAGAAGCCAAGAACTTGAATACGATCGCGAATTTGCTAGGACATATTTGAGACGAATACGATTTCCCTTAACAGAACTCTAAAGCGAGAGATAAGTCGTGAGTAAGAAAGAGGAGAAGAAAGTTTTAGACGAAGCCGATGAAGAGAAAATCTTTGAAGACACTATACGGGTCTTAAATGAGATACTTGAAGACAAAAAATGCATGCATGCATGCCTTGTAGAAAATATACCCTACAATGACGGCGACAACCGAAAACAAGAGTTTGTCAAGGTTGGATAAGACCAATTCTCCTAGAGCATCAACGGAATCTAACAGGCTCATTTGCAAGACCTCCTTTCTAATTCTGCACACCTGTGGTCTTTAAAGTATATTTATGGAGACAAGGTGCATGCTTTTAAATTAATTCATAGTAAGAAAAAATCCTTCGAATGGATTTATCAACAAGCGAAAGAACATTGAGAAGAGGGAAAGCTAAGAAAGGTGATTAGCAATTGCATGGATGCGATTCAAACGAGTTCTAGAGGGCATAAACGTGTATGCATTTCTCTATTTTGTTTTGTTCTAGCTCTAGCCGGTTTAAAGCCGACTAGAACAGTTCTTCCACATCTTTGGCACAAACCCACGCTTGGATACACTACGTCTTTCATTAACGCGTCAGGGAGATCAAAGGCTGACATGTCACCTGCGTGTCTAATTTCGGCTTTTACTTTGCAGTAAGGACATACCGCTTCAAGGCCAAAATGCAGGTCAGAATAAAATCTTTCGGCAAGTTCTTCCGAGACAAAAATCACAAGGATACTTATCATCCTCCAGTAGATTATACTTGTGAGAAAAACAGGGGGATATAAAGTTACTCTCGTCCTTAAGGAACATTTGCATGAATGCATGAAAGCCACTAGACTATAAGTTTAGACGTAGATCTTTTCAGGTACTCCTCTTTTTTCTTCAGCTTTTCTCATTCTTTGATGGCGTTGAGCCACTTCCTCCAATTTCTGTTTTATTTCTTCTGCTTTGTTCAAGAGTTCTTCCGTGTTGACCTTCAGATCATAAACGTTGTTTAACGCTTCGATGAGCACTGCTGCGCCTTCAGGATCCGGAATAAAGGCAACAGCAGAGGTAAGAAACACTACTCCCGTGATTTTTCTAGTTAAGCACTCATTTAATATGCTGCCCGCAATTCCACTTATCATCCCTGCGGAGACCATTTTCACACCTTTCTCTTCGCATTCTTTACGCTTCTCGGGTTCTGCCGCACAAAATGGTTTACGTTTTTTTGGTATGCCTCGAACGGCTGCGCCTTCCAAGATAACTAATTCTTTCGCTCCTTTTTCTTCTGCCCAATCAAGGAGCGCGGAAGCAATGGGGTAAAGTCCGTCGGAGCGAAGCGGAATCTCGCATACAATCGCACACAGTTTTCCTTCTTTGTCGGAGTAGATTCTGAATGGATATCTCAATTGGCCGTCCATGAAAACCACCACGGGCGGCATGTACCTGGATCGTACATGTGCGATCTTTTTCATTTTCAGTTGATCAATAATGTGAGTAACCGCGATCCCTCCCACTAATCCCGCACCGGCAAAACCTAAGACGACGAGCGGTTCTTTCAGTTCAGCCTTCTCGGTTTCCACGATGTTCACTTCAGGAATTTCAACCCTTCTCGACAAAAATCACATCTCCGTCGTCTTATTACATTCAACACATATTTATGTTAATCCTTCACATAGCAATGTTATATGTTCAACCTATTATTGTGCTCCATGGACTCTCGATTGATCGGGCATAATACCCTGCCAAAATGAAAGAAGTGTGATCTAGGATGCTAAAAACGCCTTATATTGAACCCTGTCTATTTGTAATTTGGTGATAAGATGAGGAAGAAAAGAAAGGAGGAGACGGAAACCATGAACATTTACAAAGGCGAACAGAGGGAAGAAATGCTGAAAAGGGATGAAATCACCGCAGCTGAAAGCGCGTTTATGGTCGGAAGAGAAATAAAAATCGAAGGGAAGAAAAAAGATTTATGGCTGGAAAAGAAAGAGGCAAAAGCTACTGAACTGGCTCAAAAAGAGCATCAAGAAGACTAAAATCGCCACCATTGAAGTTTGAAAAACTGAAATCTTTTAAACAACGAAACGCAAGTACAACTGACACCCAATGCCCGTTGCAGTTAAAAGACTTCTGTTGGACTCGTTTAAACCCCGCGAACTATCCATCATTGAACTGTCGAAGGCTTTAGGATCTGTAGAAGGAGTGGAAGGCGTAGACATCGTCGTAATCGAAGTGAACTCTAAAACAGAAACAATCAAAGTGACAATAAAGGGACCACAAATAAACTATAACGCGGTCCTGAAAGTTATGGAGAAACACGGCGTTTCAATAAAAGGTGTAGACGAAATCAGCGTAACCAAAACGTAATCCCCCATTATCCATAGATTTCACAAGAAAAACGTCCTTAGATTAGGATTTGAATCAAATAGCCAATAACGAAAGCCGCAACACCGAAGATCACCATTCTCACCCCTTTCACGAAAGGATTCTGCTTACCAAGTCTTCCTAAATAAGTTCCTGCCACAAAAAGGATGCTGAGTGCTAGTGCCACCGAAATCCAAGCCGCCGTTGCGATGTCAAGCAATTGAAATGCTGCGGCAATCAAAGGAACAATAACAACGCCGCAACACACAAAAGGAGTAAAGAAGTTGACAACAGAGAGTATCGTCACATAAGTCTTATAGTTCTCGGTGATAATGGTATCGTCTAACTTCCTAAAAAGAGCCTTCTCAAGTTCCACAACTCTTCTTTCCCGTTCCAAAGTTTCAGATTCGTAGATGCTAACACCAGTTGATATTCCCAGCGCAACACTGCTGGCTACCAAGGTTCCCATAACTAGGCGCAAATCCGGATCCGCAGCAAAGGCAGAGCCGATGACTATGCCTAACAGCATAAAAGTCGAGTCAAACAAGGTATTTACGAAGAACCTACGGAGAATAGGCCCGATTTCCTTACCTCTTTTGAACAGAACACCTAATCTCAAGTTGGTTATCTCTTTCTCATCTCATGTTATTGACTACGAGACTATTAATATTTCTATTACAGATGCGTGCGCATCTTATGTGGTTGAGTAGAAATCAGCTATACAAATCGTAAAATTATGTCATTAAGATTCTCTTCAATTCTTTCAAGCTTAATGTGTTTATAACGTCCTTTTTCTCTAACCATCCTCGCCTAGCGGTGGCGACTCCCAGCTCCATATACCTTAGATGATCCTTGTTATGGGCATCTGTTCCAATGGATATTTGTATTCCATAATCTTTGGCCCTAAAACAGTTTATGTCGGACAAGTCCAGACGATTTGGGAAGGCATTTATCTCCGTGAAAACCTCTAGTTCAGATGCGGTTTCGAAAACCTTTGGTAAATCAATTTGATACGGTTCTCGTTTGTTTATGATTCTACCAGTGGGATGTCCTATCACATTTACATAGTCATTATGCATCGCTGCTAAAACTCTATCCGTCATCTTCTTTTCAGATTGTTTGAAGCCAGAATGGACACTAGCCACCACGATGTCTAAATCCTTCAATGTGTTATTTTTGATATCCAGTTTCCCGTCTGAATCAATATTAACTTCAACTCCCGATAGAATGGTGAAGTCCTCAATTCCACGGTTAAGGTTCTCGATTTCTTTGATCTGTTTATGGAGACCTTCTTCGGTAAGTCCATGGGCGATTTGCAGAGTCTTGGAGTGATCGCAGATAGCCAAATATTCAAAGCCCAACGACTTGGCGGCTTCTGCCATCTCCTCTAGAGAGCAGGAGCCGTCGCTCCAGTTAGTGTGAACGTGAAGATCACCTTTAATTTCTCCTGACTTTATTAAGTTCGGTAGTTTTCCTTTTGATGCGGCGTCTATTTCTCCTCGATTCTCCCGAAGTTCAGGTTCGATGTAGCTCAACCCTAAAGCCTTGTAAATATCCTCCTCGTTTTCCCCTGCAATCGGCTCGTTAGTTTTCTTGTCAAGCAGGCTGTATTCACTCAGCTTCCAGTCCTTGTCTAGGGCCAACTCTCTTAGTTTAATGTTATGTTGTTTGGACCCGGTGAAGTATTGAAGTGCTGAGCCGAAGCTTTCCTCTTCCACCACCCTTAGGTCCACCTGTAGATTGTTTTTCAGCACAACAGTGCTCTTGGTCTTTCCCTTTGCCAGAACCCGTTTGACCTCAGATAACTGTGTGAAAAAGTTCATCACTTTTGACGGTTCTTGAGAGGTTACCAGAATGTCTACGTCCCCCAAGGTCTCTTTTCTTCTTCGAATAGATCCCGCCAAGCTGATTCTTGTTACCGCCTCCAAATCCTTCAATTTGTTTTCTATTTCCTTGGCGATGGGAAGCCCAATTCCTAAAAGGAACCTTTCTTGGGCGCTCCTGTACATCTCGATGCCTTTAAGAATGTTTTCTTCCGTCTTCTCTCTGAACCCTTCAAGATCTCTAATCTTTCCTTGTCTAGCTGCTGATTCCAAATCTTCGACGTTGCTTATCCTAAGTTTCTCATACAGCTTCAGAGCAGTTTTTGGGCCGATACCCTCGATCTCCAAAAGTTCTCTTAGGCCCTGTGGAAGCTCCTCCCTCAAATCCTCCAAGTATTCGAGGCTCCCCGTTTCCATGATTTCTTGGATCTTTGACGCTATGCTGCGCCCTATTCCTGGAATTTCCTGTAACTCACACCGCTCATAGACCGTTTTGACATCTTCTGGAAGCGTTTCGATGGTTTGTGCGGCTCTTCTATATGCTCTAGGTTTGAATCTGACTCCTTTTATTTCCAGGAGATCAGCTATTTCATAGAGGATATCGGCGACTTCACGGTTCTTAATCTTAGATAACTCACCCACTTGCTATTTCTCCTGTTTTTTGGATGAGAACATGTTAACAATCTCTTTCACCATTGTTGCTTGCTCAGTGGCTTTTTCAGGTCTCCACCTTTCAAACCTGGGGAACCTCAAGGCTAGTCCTCGTTTTTCTTCTTCGTTCCAATTGCAGGTGTGCACTGGGCTTTCAGTTATTTCAGAACCTCTTACCTCAAGAACGTATTTGGGAGCGAACCAATAGTCAGGTCTCATTTCTTTGGTTACAACGACCCTCATTGGACCCTTATCTGTCCGCGCATCCTTCAACTTTTCAGGTAGACTCTGTAGTTGTTTGTCGGAAAAGCCTGTTCCCAGCTTGCAAACCGTCTGGAACACATCTTCGCCGCGGTTGTAGGCCGCACATAATAGGGCTCCGTAGGTTCCACCCCTTTTTCCTTTGCCAGCGTACGCTCCGACCACCACTAAATCTAGAGTATCCGACAGTTCCGAGGCATAGCTCTCTTTCCACTTTATCCATATCCATTCTCTCGCCCCAGCCCGATAATAGGAGTCGTCTGCACACGATTTGCATACTACCCCTTCCAAACCTCGTCTTATGCAGTCGTGGAAAAACTCGTCGATGTCTTCCAGCTCAGAACTCGTTATTCGATCTGTTGTAGTTATGTACTTTCCGTTTTCTACTATCTGCTCCAACCTTTTTCTTCTTTCTGGATAGCTTTTTTTCATGTAGGATTTTCCGTTTATGTAAAGTATGTCAAAAAGCATGTATTTTACAGGTATCTTTTCCGCATACTCCTCGACCTTGTATTTTCTTCTTCTCTGCATCAGTTTCTGAAAAGGATAAAACACTTCTTTGTCAAAGTCGTAAGCTACCACTTCTCCGTCTAGAATTGCCTTTTGGGCTTTAATTTGCTTACTAACATTCTTCACAACTTCTGGAAATTGGTTGGTAACATCGGTTAACCTTCTGGAAAACAGTCTGACCTTGGTACCATCTTTATGCGCCTGAATTCTCTCGCCATCATATTTCTCCTCTGAAGCCACCAATTCAGAGCCTATCTTCTTCGTTATCTCGGACATTTCGGGCACTCGTTGGGCAAGCATGGGTCTGATAGGTCGGTTTAGGGCAATTCTGGTTCGTTTCACACCTTTCAATCCACTCTTCGCCAGAACCTTGGCCACATACCCGATGTCTGAGCAAATGTTGTAGGCGTGTTCAAGATCCGGTCTTTTCTCTTTGGATCCCAGAAAAGCAGTTGCTAATGCATCTAGAAGCGTCATATCCCCAATTCCCAGTCTCATCTCCCCTACGGCGAGTCTTACGATATACCTTGCTTCTTCTGGGGCGACGCCAACCAACATGGCAGCAAGAGTCTTCTTCTTAACCTCTTGGGAACCCGAACCATAGGCTGTAGCGATTTTCATTAATCCCCTGTGGACATCTTCTACGGAAGGTGTTCCTTTAAATTCAAAGAAGCCTTCGAACTTCCTTTCCTTGGCCCCAACTAGTTTGTAAGCTACCTCCCCAAGATCACCAGTTTCCCTCATCTCTTCTTCAACTTTCTGTTTATGAACACTAGCTACAAGAGCGATAGCAGACTTGGTCATCTCGTCTCCTATTCCCAAATGCACATTCTTGTATCCTGCTGCAATCTCCCCCAACATGAAATAGCAAATCTTGTCAATCTCTGATATTGTAGCCTCTTTGAATAGCTCAGCTGAAGTATTGACCATGGCGTTTCGAGAGAAAGTTTTCTCCAATTCTTTAAAGGCTTCTACAAGGCGAGAAAATTTCAAAAGAATCTCCTTTTGAGGTATTCTCACCGACGCAAATAGGTCTTGTGTGCATAGCTTGCGGCGCGCGCGCAAGGGAATCGGTACCAAAAAAGCTGAAGAACTGAAAGCTGTAGGCATAAACACTGTTTTGGACTTGGCAACATTCTCTGCCAAGGACCTGGCACAAAAGACTGGCATCTCTGAAAAAACTATTTCAAAATGGATTGTACAAGCAAGGGAAATAACTGGATAGACCCTCTTCACGTGAATGCAACTATGGGGTTTGTATGTCTTATTTGGTGGTAATGCGCTATTTTCTATATAGTGCTACTTCATCGTCAGTAGTGACATAGACTTCGATATTGTTTAGTTTCATTCGCTTTAGTACTTTACCGATGCCTCTTGCGATACCTTTTACGGTCTTTCCTTCTGGAACTTGTATGAGGGCATACTTTAAGCCACTGTTGTTAAACTCTTCCACTATTTCCCTTGAAATAGACTTTATTTCTTTCTTAACCCGGATTTTCTTTTGAGGTTTCTTGTCTACTACTCTTAGATACTTAAACTCAGACATATTACTGCGATAGGTTAAGTTTTAGTTTAAGGTTTGTGGATTAAAGGAATTGATTAGCACTCCAGTTCTAAGTTTCTTTTCTACGTATCCCATACATCTGGTTTCTTCTTCTGTTTCCTTTCTTCTTTGTGGTGCTAAGGGTAAATGACGTAAAGAAGGATCGCGCGAATTGTTGCGGGCGAGGATATATTAATCATTATGAGAATTATAGTAGTAATAATGGATTACGAGATTAAGACTTAGACCCTTCAAAGGTCCATGGCTTTTGATGGTAGGATGATCTTGTTTTCCATCTCAGATGTTAAAGGTATGCTAGAAAATGGTGTGGAGGTGTTAGATATTAAATGAGCATTGAATCGAAGGCAGAACTAATAATGGCGATCCAAGATTACGAATGTGAAAAAAGACAAAGATGGGATAGAGGGGTAGACTTTGCTGTTTCAGATGCCAAGTCAGATGACAAAATATTGTTGCGCCTTATCGCCGAGCCAAAATCAAAATCCGGCTTCATTGGAATAGACGCTGTCAGGAAGATGTCTGAGATCTTGGAGCATGAGAACTATGATAGAGGAGTTCTCATAGGTAAGAGATTTTCAGAGGCGGCAAAAGAAGAAATGAGGCGAAACGACATTCAGATGATATCTGAGAGACTCACGCCCTCATTTACACCGCAGAAACTCTACCTTAGGATACAAGATTACATAGATGATTTATGCGAAGTCAAGTGTGGTAAGGTTCCTGAGAAACAGTCCGATTGTAAGGGATATTCCGAGGGCACCTACTCCTGTAAGGTCAGGCTGATCAGCGACGACGCCTCATTCCACTTTGAACGCGGCTGGACAAACCTTCTACAAAACGACCTCAAACGTCTCCTGAGAATGTGTAGGCGCATTCCAAACAAGTGATCAAACCAATGAAAAAGGAGGAATAGCGGACTTGAGCTCTAAGATAACTCGCAAAAAGGGACAGTCGGGCAGAGCTAAGGTAGTGCAGTGTATTCAGTGTGGAAAGATGGTGCCGCGAGACAAGGCCATGGAGAAACGTAAATCGGCACTCCGTCGGGCCACAGGCTTAGATCACTTCTCAAGAAGCAAGACGCATATATCAGCGGCAGAAAGAGCATCGTCTATTATTGCGTATCCTGTGCCAAACACCGAAAATATGTGAAGAACATGGATGCCAGTACGCGCAAGAATCTTAGTCTTAAAATCGTGCACGGAAATTGGTCAAGATGACTATGTTAAATGAATTGCAGAGACCGAAACTGTCAAGTAGAATCAGAAGAGTTGGTAATCGTCAAAAAGTTGCGAAATTCTCTGAGAACTTGCGGTTTTATGTCAAATATGCAGCTTTTGTCTTGAAGGCTTTGAGAAGGCCTCGGTTTCAAAAATTCCTCAATTGGATGATAAAAAGAGAAAACATAAGAGAAAACATGGTTAAAGATATTCAAGTCAGAGTTCTTCCGTTTAAAAAGAAGAACGGAAATGGACTCGCCGGGAAATGCAAGAGTAACGGTGAAATCCTCGTCTATCCAAAAAGGTTAGAGTTCTGTCAGGAACTGATACGAAAATCTGGGAAAGAAACGGCTCTTTCTTATATCAGGAGCCGAGCTCAAGCCGCCTTAATACACGAGTTTCTACACGTAAAATACTCGAGTGACGAAGAAAAAGTCAGGGAACTAACGAAGAAATATTTTAACATCTTCGCCAAAAATCGAGACATATCTGATGCTTCGAAGATATTATTCAAAGAGTAGGCCCGGAAAACAATTAAAGGACACAAAAAGTTTTGAGGCTTAATTTTTTGCTGAGGAAAAATACGGATACAAACGCAGAAAAATTTATTACTCACCAGATTTGCCCGAGATTTAATAGAGATAAGCAGGAGGTGAAAAGTATGGTTGAAGAAGAAGACTGGGAATGGGAAGAAGAGAAAGAAGAAGAGGAGGAATGGTAGAAGATCTTGACACCGCCTTTTTTTGTTTTAGCCCTTTTTGCCAACTATCAATCTTTTCGTTTGCAACTGGTTTTAAAAACAAGGAGGGACGAATGTATATTTTGATTGCATATTCAGACCTTTGTGCCCACCTAATCTAACACACCGTCCTCTGGCGAGGATCGAGTAGGCAAATACACGTGCACAGTGAAGCTGCATATATTGCCGCCAAGTAAATAGTAAACAGCTTGGGAAAAAAGTCAATTTATTAAAGAAAGATCTTGGTGATGCAGGTTATGGGGTTAGATCGGTTTTTGTTTAGAAAAGAGATTCTGATAGATGATTCTGGATGGGGAGACCTTATTTTAGGCGTGGTAATAGGCGCCCTCAAACTTCCAGACCGCAGGTACATGGAACGCAGGATCCCGGTTTCCTCCTTCCAGTCGCCTAGCTTTGAAAATAAACAGTATTTGGATGATGCCGCTAAGATTGCCGAGGAGATCGTTGAGGTGATGCGGCCAGACAGAGAAACTCAGTTCAAGGTATGCTCAGGATACGTTCTCTCCAGCATACGCAAACACCTACGAGACCGGGGATTCAGCGTGAAAAAAGTGGAAATCACCGGTGAGCTCCAAGACATGGTTGAGAGAGGTTACATACGATGGTGCGTTGAAGTAGGAGTATCACCAGAACGACTGGAAGACAAGAGACGCTTCTGGGCACTTCTAGAATGGGTCGCGGAAAAACCAAAAATCAGAGAAGAACTCGTAAAGACGGGATGGAAGAGCTGGCATAGAAAATGGCGAGAAAAAGCTTTCAAGACAAAGCTTCAGTAGAAAAGGCAAAGAAAAATAGACTGAGGGTTTCATGTTAGAAAAAAGAGGGGGTTTTGCGGGGGATGTCACCATGCTTTACTGCTTACAAATGTAAAGGTCACTTTTCAATGCTGGATTTCAGTGCAAAGCTACGCGCGCGCAAGAGAAAAAGGCGAGTTGGGAAGAAATCACCA
>Ga0224506_10001159_pt1 | contig 19214 bp, 18 predicted proteins | sample SF_Jan12_sed_USG_2_FD_169108 | JGI IMG/M metagenome (GOLD analysis project Ga0224506, IMG submission 169108) | Sediment microbial communities from San Francisco Bay, California, United States - SF_Jan12_sed_USGS_8_1 | ecosystem: Environmental > Aquatic > Marine > Sediment | place: USA... | reverse complement strand
CAAAGACAGTCTCAGTTTTTTATTTTACAGTGGGACTAAGTTGTTGAATTCCTATTTCTCGGTGGGCTTTTTGAGAGATTCAGCTGAACGCATGACAAGTGGTGAACGACGGGCGGCCTTTTCTCTGGCCGGGGTGTTTGCTGTGCGCATGCTGGGACTTTTCATGATCCTGCCCACCTTTGCGCTATACGCCAAAGAATTACAGGGCTATACCGCCATATTAGCGGGTCTGGCGATAGGGATTTACGGTCTCACCCAGGGCCTGCTGCAAATCCCCATGGGTATGCTTTCTGACCGGATAGGCCGCAAACCCGTCATTATCGGCGGTTTAGTAGTGTTTGCCATTGGCAGCGTTGTCGCCGCCATGGCCGATTCGGTTTACGGGGTGATTGCCGGGCGAGCCTTGCAGGGAGCTGGGGCCATTGCCAGTGCCGTCATGGCCTTGGCGGCCGATCTCACTCGGGAAGACCAGCGCATGAAAATCATGGCCATGATCGGCATGAGTATTGGAATGTCGTTTGCCCTGGCATTAATATTAGGGCCCATGCTGCATGGCTGGTTTGGTGTGTCAGGGATATTCTGGGTCACGGCAGGGCTGGCCCTGTTCGGCATCGTACTGGTTCTGTTTCGGGTCCCCAATCCAGTAGTGAGTCGTTTTCGCCGTGATGCTACCGTGGATCCTGGTCTACTGAAAAAGATCCTGACGGATGGTCAATTGCTGCGACTGGATCTGGGCGTACTGATATTACATATGATCATGACGGCCACCTTCATGGCGATTCCGCTGATTCTGAATAATCAAATGGGGCTGGCGGCCGAGGATCACTGGCGAGTCTATTTACCGGTTTTAATTCTTTCCGTTGTGCTGATTCTTCCTCTGATTATCCAGGCCGAGAAAAAGCGCCTGATGAAGCAGATTTTTATCAGTGCCGTGCTGGGCCTGGGTGTGGCCTGTGCTGGCATGTATGGACTGCATCAGAACATGGGCGGGCTGGTATTGATGCTGGTGTTATTTTTCACGGCGTTTAATTTACTGGAAGCGAGCCTGCCCTCTCTGGTGACCAAGATTGCACCAGCGACGCATAAGGGTACCGCCATGGGGGCCTTTTCTTCAGCCCAGTTCCTTGGGGCTTTCCTCGGAGGGCTGACCGGGGGCTGGTTGAGCCAGGAGTACGGACTGCAGGGGGTCTTTCTCGGAAATGCCGTTATGGCGGCTATCTGGTTGGTCTTTGCAGTGACTATGCGGGAACCTGGCTATTTAAGCAGTTATCTTCTGCGGGTCGGGGAAGTGGATGAGCATGAGGCGGAAGATCTGGTCGACAAACTGAGTGAGATCACCGGGGTCGAGGAGGCTGTCGTTATTCCCGAGGATGGCGTGGCCTATTTGAAGGTCGATAAAAAAGTCCTGGATCGCGAGGCTTTGGTCGCTTTCTCATCCCCCTGATTGAGCAAAGCATAGTATGATAGTCACCAGTTTTTTGTTAATAACACCGTATATTGTAAGGGGATATCGCATGGCAAGGGGCGTTAATAAAGTAATTTTGATAGGAAATCTAGGTCGCGATCCGGAGATTCGCTATATGCCAAATGGTGGTGCAGTGGCAAATCTGGCTCTAGCTACCTCTGAAGTCTGGAAAGATAAGAACACAGGTGAGCAACAGGAAAAAACCGAGTGGCACCGGGTGGTGCTGTTTCGACGCCTGGCTGAAATCGCCGGGGAATACCTGAAGAAGGGTTCCAAGGTCTATATTGAAGGCAAGCTACAGACCCGCAAGTGGCAGGACAATCAGGGACAGGACCGTTATACCACCGAGATCGTTGGTAACGAATTACAGATGCTAGACTCTCGTGGCGTAGGTGCTACTAGCAGTAATTTTAGTTCTGGGCCAGCGGCGTCCAGTCCACAACAGCAACCCAGCAACCAATACAATGATACACCGGACATGGTACCTGCCGGTGATTTTGATGATGACATCCCGTTCTAGGGCGAGAAATTCAGATTTCTAGTCTCAATCCCCGCCTAAGCGGGGATTTTTTTTACAAAATTAATAGCTTAAAAGCTTATAAAGAAGGAAAAATATTTCTTGACGCAAACCCGATTTAGACTTAAATAGGAGAAAAATAACTCATGATATTTGTTCTTTAAGTCGATAATAAAGACGGTCAGTGGATACGGAGGTAAAGTATTTATGGCCATGCGCAAAAATGACATTGAGCAAGAGACTGCCAAGCGGGCCAAGCAGGAACCTGATGATCTTTACGATGATGAAGATACCGGTTCTGATGAGGCTTTGGAAGAGATTGATGTCAAACCTGGGAAAGATAAAGATCTGCTAGCACGTAAACGCCTCGAAGATTATCTGGAAGAGAAACGTTTACAAAAAGAACTAGGTGATGACTTGCTTGATTTCGAATAAGTTACCAATCTAATTATATTGATACCAGACCTATCATCGCTCGTGATGTACCACATGAGCTGCAGTTGTATATTGGCAGTATCCCATGCTGCCAGTCTCCATCCTGATTATCAATAAACTTGAATGACCCGGTTATGTTACATGAAGGGCAAGGCAAAACCATTTCCTGTGGGGTTGATGGCCCTTTATTGATAGGTAAACAGATCATATTGGCAGCATCATCAAGAACTGCACTATCCGATTTTGTTTTTAGTTTGAGACGATAATGTTCATCATCAACTTTAATACAGTCAATAACTTCAGCGGGTAGTTGTTGTGTAGGACCTGTTCTATTTGAAAACAGGATCAGTATATTCTGGCCAGGCTCCATTTTCTGAAATGCATCAAAAACAAGCTCATTGGTTGTGCTGTGTAAGGTTATAGCAAAATTCTCAACACTATCACGGTCGATAGGCGAATATTGCAGTTCGAATCCGACACAAGGAATAAGATTTTTCATATAAGCAGCTGTTAGTTTCTAAATTATTTATAGTTAAGTGTAGATTATCGATTCAAAAGCATAGTGCCTAAATGCGAAATTCTGTAAAAATTTGTAAATATCTATGAAACATTTCGTAGGTTAAATTTAAGCCCCAAACTCTCGAATCTAATAAAACATTATTATTTCATAGACTTATATGGAATATTTTTCTTGATATGGTTTTGGATCTGGAAAAGTTTCAGATAGTGAATACGGTTTAACTATTACAAAAAACATTAGTTTGCCGATAGTAAAATCAGGCGGTTACGAGAGCTGATGAGTATGAGTATTAATAAGCAAATTCACTTTCCAAAACCAGTCATTTTTATTGCAGAAGATGATGAGCACATTTCATTCCTGTTGAAATTTTTACTGGAGCGTCAGGGCTATCTTGTTGAATCAGCAGAGGATGGTTTCAAATTTCTGGATTTGGTGAAAGAAAGTTTACCTCCTAATGTGATCCTACTGGATATGATGCTGCCTTATGTCGATGGTTATGAACTCATACGACAGGTTCGATTACAGGAAAGATGGAAGCATATTCCAATCATTGCACTATCAGCACTGACAAATGAAGATGATATTGTTAGAGCATTTAGAGCAGGTGCTAATGATTATGTAACTAAACCTTTTCAACCTCAGGAACTGATCGTCAGAATTGGACGATTTACAGGGACATCCCATGACTTGGCAGCAGGTGAGAACTAAAACAACGCTTTGTTGCATCCTGTTGAGCATTGCTTATGAATCGGCTACTGCTTCGAGTGCTGATGAATATATGCAAGTTGCCAGTAAGCAAACCAGTACCGTTGGGGCATCCAGGATTTCAATAATAAAAAAATTGCTTAATACGGGAAAATTTTCCCAGGCTGAAAAGCTTATTACCGAACACCTTAGAAAATATCCAAAGGATGCAGATTTTCTTCTGCTTTTATCCAGGGCTCAGCACCAGTTGAATCGGAAGAGTGAAGCCGTGAAAACGCTACAGCAAGCAAGAAGGTATGCGAAAGGATATGAGGATTTATATCTCCTTGAAGCAAGGTATCTGATTGATACAGATACCAGTCAGGCCTGTCAGGAACTGCATGTATTAAATGAAGCGTATTATAAAAATACGCCTCGGAAGAACCTTGAAAATTTTGAAAGTATTCTAGCAAGTAGAAAAAAAGAAAAAAATAGAATTGAGTTTTCACAGTCCTATGATGAATTAAACAATAATCGTGGAGTTTGGTACGCAAGCTCACTACGCCATCAATGGAAAACATGTTCAGGGACAAGCTGGAATGTAGGATATCAAAAAGTTGAACGTTACAGGATTGAAGATGATGAGTTTAGCCTGGGGCTAGGTTTAAGAGGTGAATGGCTGGGGGTGGAGTTTGAGTTAAGTAAAAGTGGTAATAAAGGTTTGTTACCTAAACAGGCTATGTCCGGTATTGTGACTATTGGCACAGGATTATCAGCGGATGTTTTAATGCTTGGTTCAAGTAAAAAATATGATGGACTGGAGACAAGCAGTCTGGGTTTTGGTATCGATTATTATTTTGGTAACTACCAGATTATGTTCATTGCTGAACAGACAGAATATCTTCGTAATAGTAAAACACTGGATGACTCACAGACCAATAGACTCTATCTCGGATATTATTTTTCCAAAGAAACATATATGCGATATGGCTATATTACTGGTAAGGAACTGAATAATGATGGAAGCCCTAACCCACCTTACAGTAAGGTAAAAACCATCATCCTTACGGCAGCAATGCCGATATCAAATAATCTTGGGTTAACGATTGAAATAAAAAGACATCATCAAAGTGGATATTTTGAACAAAATGGAATCAGGCTGGGGATTAATTACACTTACTAGTGGAACAGGACAGTTTGCCTTATATGCTGGCAGCGCAGCCATAATTTTACTGGTTCTATTAATGTTCCAGGTGTCTATGACACGTCTGCACTTAATTGTGGTGCGAAAACGAAGAATTAAAATTCAGGCAGTATGGCGAGATATTATTGGCAGGCTTCTGGTGGGTGAAAAACCTGAGTGTCCTAAAATCAAACGTAGAGATATGTTTCACGTTCTCGAAGAATTTGATTATGTGTTTGGTATTGTTAGGGGTAATGATGTTGAATTATTAAGGCAGGGTTTTAGAGAGCTGAAGTTGCCAGTGCCATTGAATAAGATTCTTAAATCATACAACCTGAAAAAACAGTTATTTGCACTTATTACACTGGGTAATATACGCGATGCCAGTGCATGGGATCAGATCCTAAAGAGCCTGTCACAGTCACAGTCGGCTGTTTCATTAACTGCTGCACGATCTCTTGTATTAATTGATCCGCAAAGGGCAGTTAATGAAATTGTTCCGATTATTTTAAAAAGAAAGGACTGGCCATGGGCCAATATTGCTCATGTTTTAAAGCTGGCTGGCCCTAAACTGGTATGTGGAAAATTATCCGAATTAATTTTAAATTCTAACGAGAGCAAGCAGGCTTTTTTGTTGAGGCTCTATGATGTACTCAAATGCGAAGAAGAATACCCAATCACATGCAAGGTATTGCAACAAGCATCAGAAGATAAAGTGGCTTCTGTATGTCTCAATATTTCACAGGATCCAAATATTGTTTATCTGGCAAGGGATTTTGCCAGACATGAACGCTGGCATGTAAGAATGAACGCAGCAGTAGCCTTAGGGCGCTTTGGTAATGAAGAGGATATTACGATATTGATAGAACTAATGAAAGATAGTCAATGGTGGGTTAGATACAGGGCGGCGCAATCTCTTTTAGGTATGCCAGACATGAATCACGGGAGAGTACAACAAATTCGTGACGTATTAAATGATGGTTTTGCAGATGATATCCTTGTTCAGGCGATGAATGAAATAGATTATGCTAAATGACTTTTTCAAAATAGCAGAGTGGTTCTTTATGTTTTATTTCATAGGGCTGAACTGTTCATATCTACTATTGAATCTTGTTTCCATATTCAATGTGTCTCGTTATATGAAGGAGAAAACGCTGCTGGATATTCCTGGTGTAAGCAATGAGATTCTTCCTCCAGTCAGCCTGATAGTGCCTGCTTATGAAGAAGAGTCAACAATTAGTAGTGCTGTGAAGGCGCTCATGCAATTAGAATATCCGGTTTTTGAAGTGATTGTTGTAAATGATGGTTCATCAGATGGGACATTAACTGAACTCATAAACGGTTTTGAGCTGGAAGAGTTTCCCGAGGCCTATCGTAAACGTATTGATGCAAAGCCAATCAATAAAATCTACAGGTCAAAAATATATCACCGGCTGAGGGTTGTTGATAAGGTCAATGGAGGTAAGTCAGACGCCATTAACTCTGCAATTAATGTCAGCCGTTATCCTCTGGTCTGTGTTGTTGATGCTGATTCAATTTTACAACGGGACAGTTTGAAACGAGTGGTTCAACCTTTCGTATTTGACAACCGGACAGTTGCGAGTGGCGGTACCGTTCGCATTGTAAATGGTTGTGAGTTTCGTGATGGGTTTATTATAAACCCGGGAGCACCGGACAAACTATTACCACTCATACAGGTGGTAGAGTATCTGAGGGCATTTTTATTTGGTCGTTTAGGTTGGTCGCCCCTGAATGCCTTGTTAATCATATCAGGGGCCTTCGGTGTATTTCACAAGGAAACGGTAATAGCTGTTGGAGGATTCCGTAATGATACAATCGGTGAAGATATGGAGCTGGTAGTTCGAATGCACCGGATATTGCGTAAGCAAAAGAAACCATATCGGATTACCTTTGTTCCTGATCCGGTTTGTTGGACCAAGGCACCAGAAAAACTATCAATCCTGGCTCACCAACGTATTCGTTGGCAACGTGGTTTGTGTGAAAGTCTGTTTTCTAATTTTTCCTTATTTATGAATCCACGAGCAGGAGCTGTTGGTTTGCTGGCTTTTCCGTTTATGTTATTTTTTGAATGGGCGGGACCTCTTATAGAAGTGATTGGTCTGGTCGTAATTGTCCTTGGATTTATTTACGGATACATAGATCCGGCTGTTTTTTCTTTATTGCTTGGGGTAGCGATTGTGTTTGGTATGTTACTTTCATTAACAGCTCTGCTGCTTGAGGAAATATCTTTTCATATCTACCAGAAACCCAGAGAGTTATTTAAATTGTTCCTGGTCTCGATTTTGGAAAACTTTGGTTATCGTCAACTCAATACAGTCTGGCGCTTAATTGGTTTTGCACATTGGCTGTTTGGTACTAAGCGGAAGTGGGTTCGAGTTGATGCAAATAACAATGTTATGAAAAGCCAGGATAGTGCTGTATCACCGAATTAATAATTAATACTTGGTCGGTGTGAGAGGATTCGAACCTCCGACCCCTTCGTCCCGAACGAAGTGCGCTACCAGGCTGCGCTACACACCGCTGAACGTAATTTTAAATGTAAATTCTGGGGGTGTCTCAGAAAATCTAATAGGTTCTGTCGACTGAAAACTTTGCCAGCGAGAGCATGGCCTGTTTGTAATCAGAATCGGGTATACCAGCCAGGCAGGCAATTGCCTTGTCTGCCTCAGTCTGGGCCGCTTTGGCTGTATATTCGATGGCGCCAGTCGCTTTAATGGTCTCAAGCACGACATCAATGGTATCCCGGCCGCCGTTTTCAATCGCACTACGAATACCGGCAACCTGTTCGGGATTACCAACACTCATGGCGTAAATAAGTGGCAGGGTTGGCTTACCTTCAGCCAGATCATCTCCGACATTTTTTCCAATCTCATCTGAGCTGGAGCTGTAGTCCAGACAATCGTCTACGAGCTGGAAGGCGGCGCCAAGGTGAATACCGTACTGGGCCATCGCCTGCTCGGTCTTCTCATCCTGTTGACAGAGAATGGCCGCTAACTGGGTAGCTGACTCAAAAAGTTTGGCTGTCTTGTTATGGATGACCTGAAAATAGCGCTCTTCCGTAGTGTCCGGATCATGCACATTGAGTAACTGTTGGACCTCTCCCTCGGCGATGGTGTTGGTGGCATCGGCCAGGATCTCCATAACCCGCATATTGTCGATAGTGACCATCATCTGGAAGGCTCGGGAGTAGAGGAAATCACCTACCAGCACGCTGGCCTCGTTACCCCACAGGTTATTGGCAGTGTCCTGACCCCGACGCATTTCCGAGGCATCGACTACATCGTCGTGGAGCAGAGTGGCGGTATGAATGAATTCGATGAGGGTGGCCAGTTCGATGTGCTGGCTACCGGTATAGCCCAGGGCTCGTGCCCCCAGCAGGTGTAATACCGGGCGCAGGCGTTTGCCGCCACTGTTGACGATGTGGTGGCCGATCTGGTTGATGAGCGCTACTTCGGAGCTGAGTCGATCCTGGATACAGTGATTGACCGCTGTCATGTCATCGGCAATAAGTTGATTGATTTCAGCCAGTTCCATCGTCACTATCTATATACAAATAAAGGCTGTGCATGCTAGGGGGCCGGGGTTTAGCTGTCAAGCCTTAAAAATCAGGCTCCTAGCTTCCGAGGCGCGCTGTAAATTGGCCCCTGTTCTGGCTAAATTAAGCGGAAATTACATTTACCGGCCGGGGGGAAGCCGTTAAAATCACCGGCTTTTCAGCGCCCCAGTGGAATGGTCTGTGGGGCAAATATAGTTTGGAGAAACAAGCATGTACGCGGTAATCGAAACCGGTGGCAAACAATATCGTGTCTCCCAAGGACAAACAATCCGTGTTGAAAAGCTTAATGCGGACGAAGGTGCTTCCATCGACCTGGACAAGGTGCTGATGGTGGCCAATGGCGAAGATATCAAACTGGGTAAGCCCTATGTGGACGGTGGTAAGGTTACAGCAACCGTAAAGGGTCAGGGTCGTAGCAAGAAGGTGATGATCACTAAATTCCGTCGCCGCAAGCACCACAAGAAGACTCAGGGACATCGTCAGAGCTATACAGAAATCGAAATTACCGGTATTTCCGGCTAATTCCAGGCAAGAGGATATTCAGGCATGGCACATAAAAAAGCAGGCGGTAGTACTCGTAACGGCCGCGATTCAGAATCCAAACGCCTTGGCGTGAAACGCTTCGGTGGTGAGTCAGTACTGGCCGGTAACATCCTGGTCCGTCAGCGCGGTACCCAGTTCCACCCCGGTGTGAACGTTGGCTGTGGTCACGACCACACTCTGTTTGCCAAGGCAGACGGCAAGGTGGTATTTGAGATCAAAGGCCCGAAAAAGCGCAGACATATCAGTATTGTTCCTGCCTGAGCGGGTCTGGACCAGAGAATCAGAAAACCCCGTCTCTCGTAGACGGGGTTTTTTCGTTATAGGGTAAGATTTATTTATGAAATTCGTCGACGAAGCAAAGATCCGGGTGGAAGCCGGCAAGGGTGGCAACGGCTGTGTCAGCTTTCGTCGCGAAAAATATATCCCCCGTGGCGGCCCTGATGGGGGTGACGGCGGGGATGGCGGCACCGTCTATATGGTGGGTGACGTCAACCAGAATACCCTGGCCGATTTTCGCTTTACCCGCCGCTTTGCAGCCCAGAATGGTCAGCCCGGCATGGGCAAGAATATGACTGGAAAGGGTGGGGATGACCTTTATGTCAAGGTACCCCTGGGGACCCAGGTATATGATGAGGATACCGAAGAACTGATAGGTGATGTGACCAAAGAGGGGCAGATCCTCACGGTGGCCCAGGGAGGCATACACGGCATCGGTAATGTCCATTTTAAGAGCAGTACCAATCGGGCCCCACGTCAGTTTACACCAGGCACACCGGGAGAGCAGCGCCAGCTACGGCTGGAACTGAAAGTGATTGCCGATGTGGGCCTGCTGGGCCTGCCCAATGCCGGTAAATCGACCTTTATCAGAGCTGTCTCTTCGGCCAAGCCCAAGGTGGCGGACTACCCCTTTACTACTCTCTACCCCAATCTCGGAGTCGTGAGTGTGGATACTCACCGCAGCTTCGTGGTGGCGGATATCCCCGGTATTATCGAAGGGGCCGCAGAAGGGGCTGGGCTCGGAATTCAGTTCCTTAAACATGTCTCACGTACCCGTTTGCTGCTGCATCTGGTAGATGTGGCCCCACTGGACGAAACGCACGATCCGGTAGAAGATGTGCGAGTCATCGAAAAAGAGCTGGCGGATTATAGTGATGAGCTGGCCAAGTATGACCGCTGGCTGGTGCTGAACAAGCTGGATCTCATACTCGATGAGGAGCAGGAAGAGCGCTGTCAGGAGGTGATCAAAGCACTCAACTGGCAGGGGCCGGTGTTTAGCATTTCGGCCATGAAGCAGGAAGGCACTCGTGAGCTCTGTTTCAGGATCATGGAATTTATAGAAGAGAAAAGAATGAGCCTCAACCAAGAGGCCGACGAAGCAGAAAACGAATAAACAATAACAATGGATCATCGCAAACAACTTACCAAAGGGCAGCGCTGGGTCGTGAAAATCGGCAGTGCCCTGCTGACCAATGAAGGGGCCGGGCTTAACGCCGAGGGTATTCAGCGCTGGGTCGACCAGATGGCTGAGCTGAAGAAGGCCGGGATAGAAATCCTGCTGGTCTCTTCCGGGGCCGTCGCAGAAGGCATGGCCCGCCTTGGCTGGAAGTCTCGTCCTAGTGAACTCCATAAACTGCAGGCGGCGGCGGCCGTGGGCCAGATGGGCCTGGTACAAGCCTATGAATCCCGTTTTCAGAAATATGGGCTACACACCGCCCAGGTCTTGCTGACCCATGATGACCTCTCCAGCCGTGAGCGTTACCTCAATGCCAGAAGTACCCTCAAGACCCTGTTGAGCTACGGCGTGGTGCCGGTCATCAATGAAAATGATACCGTGGTCATCGATGAGATCCGCTTTGGGGATAACGACACCCTGGCGGCCCTGGTGGCCAATCTGGTCGAGGCGGACAACTTGATTATCCTGACCGACCAGGAGGGGATGTTCGACAAGGATCCCCGTTCCAACAAGGACGCCAAACTGATTGAAGAGACCCCGGTGACCAATGCCGAGCTGGAGGCCATGGCCACCGGTGGGGCGGGATCTCTTGGCCGTGGGGGTATGTTGACCAAGGTTCGGGCGGCCCGTCTGGCGGCCCGCTCCGGAGCCTCCACCGTGGTGGCCTATGGCAGGGCAGACAAGGTGTTGAATCGTCTTCACCTGGGCGAATCCCTCGGAACCCTGTTTTATGCCGAAAAGGCACCGGATACAGCCCGTAAGCAATGGCTGGCTGGACACCTGCAGTTACGCGGCAAACTGGTTCTCGACCAGGGGGCCTGCAAGGTGTTGAAAGAGTCCGGCCGTAGTCTGCTAGCCGTGGGCGTTAAGGCGGTGGAAGGCCGTTTTGTACGCGGTGAAGTGGTGGCCTGTTTGGATGAATCAGGTCAGGAAATCGCTCGTGGCCTGGTCAATTACAATGCCGATGAGGTGGGACTAATCAAGGGCCAGGCCAGCGAGAAGATCGAGTCCATTCTCGGTTATATCGATGAACCTGAACTCATTCATCGGGACAATCTGGTGATGCTCTAAAGCCGTGCTATCTTTCTAGATAGCAGGATCAAAAAAATAAATACCATAACATGATGTGCAGCCACGACTGCCAAGTGTGAGTTTCCATGAATCAACAACTCTTTTCCGGTCAGCATCAGCTGACTGTACGTGCCCTGTTTCTGGGGCAACGTCTGGAATTACGTCATTTTAAAAATACCCAGCCACTTTCTATTTCTCCTCTGACGATAACGGCCGGTGCAAATGGTTGTGCCATGCTGTATCGCTATGGCGCGGTAGTCATGATGGGCCTGAACAGTGTGGAAGAGATGAGCCTGTTGGCGGAGCTTGAGGATCTGGTGGTCGATCCCTTTACTGAGGTTGAGGATGAGAGTATCAATCTGATCCTTAGCAAGGATGATAAGGAAGGGATCGATGCTTCAACCATATACCTGCATGATTTCGAGCTAAGTCGTGTCCAGCTGGTTGCCTATATTCTTGCCAAAAGTGTGGTGCTGGCCCATTACGAAAAGGTCATTGCGGACAGTTTTGACCAGATCGAACCACTTGCTTCCAGCTTAAAAGAAAGGGGAAGAGGACAGCAGGGCTCACGGCACCTGGTGAAGTATATCGGCGATATTCTCTATATTCAGGGCAAAATGGTGGGCCGTGTTGAAGTGACCGAAAAACCGGAATTACTCTGGGAACGACCGGAATTGGAGCGCCTCTATCTACGACTGGAGGATGAGTTTGAATTGCATGAACGGCATGTGGCGCTGGAGCGCAAACTGGAACTGATATCGCGTACCGCCGTCACCTTGCTGGACCTTCTGCAGACTAATCGTTCCTTGCGGGTGGAGTGGTATATCGTGATTCTGATTGTCATTGATATTCTGATCAATCTGCCTAGCCATTTTCTCTAGTGGCATAAAAAAACCGGTCATGAAGACCGGTTTTTTTTGGAATGCATTAAATGCAGTCACTTACATAGTGCGAACACGGGCGTTCAGACGGCTCTTGTGACGTGCGGCCTTGTTCTTGTGGATCAGACCCTTGCCAGCAGTCTTATCAATGACAGATACCACGTCTTTGTAAGCGGCTTCGGCAGCGCCTTTGTCGCCACCTTTAATGGCATTCAGTACCTTTTTCATGGCGGTACGGAACATGGAGCGGTAGCTCGCATTACGCTCGCGGTGCTTCTCGGCCTGGCGGGCGCGTTTCTTTGCTTGTGCTGAATTGGCCAAGTTATGTCTCCTGACAGCTGTATTTCGGAAAGCGGCGTACTATGAAGGTTTTGCCCTCATTTGTCAACGATCAGGCGGTGAAAAACCCTAAACCTGTGCCGGGCTGTCCGTTGCTGGCCGACTGGGGTAAGATGCGCTAAATTTCCTTACGGTGCAAACAGTTAGCACGCCAATAAAATAACCATAAGCAGGCATCCATGGGGCTTCTCAAATCCACCGCTATCGTCTCCAGCATGACCATGCTGTCCCGCGTACTGGGATTGGCCAGGGACATGGTGTTTACCCGCATCTTCGGCGCCGGGGCGGGTACCGATGCCTTCCTGATTGCCTTTAAGATCCCCAATTTCCTGCGCCGCCTGTTTGCCGAAGGGGCCTTTTCCCAGGCATTCGTACCGGTTCTGACCGAATATAAGACCAAGCGCAGCCATGATGAAGTGGCAGACCTGGCCAGCCGTACAGCGGGTACTCTGGGGGGAATATTGTTCCTGGTTAGTACTATTTCAGTGATTGCTGCCCCGTTACTGGTCATGGTATTTGCCCCCGGTTTTATCGGCAATGAGACCAAGTTTGACCTGACGACCCAGATGTTACGCATCACCTTTCCTTACCTGCTGTTTATTTCCCTCACGGCCCTGATGGCCGGAATACTGAACAGTTATGGCAAGTTTGCTATCCCGGCCTTTACCCCGGTGTTTTTGAATATCATCTTGATCCTGGCAGCAATCTATCTGGCGCCACATCTTAGCGACCCCATCACGGCCCTGGCCTGGGGGGTCTTTTTTGCCGGTATTGTACAACTGGGCTTTCAGCTGCCTTATGTGGCAAAACTGGGTTTACTCCGCCTGCCACGCTGGGGTTTTCGGCATGAGGGGGTACGCCGCATCATGAAGCTGATGATCCCTGGCATCATCGGCTCCTCCATGATGCAGATTAACCTGTTACTCGATACCCTCATCGCCTCTTTTCTGGTGACGGGGAGTGTGACCTGGCTCTATTTGTCAGACCGCATGATGGAACTGCCCCTTGGCGTATTCGGTATTGCCCTGGCAACGGTTATTTTACCCGGTCTGTCGGAGCAACATGCCAAGGCAGATCCGAAGGCCTTTTCTCACATGATCGACTGGGCCCTACGCTGGGTGCTGGTGATTGGTACTCCAGCGGCAGTGGCCCTGGCCGTACTGGCGGCGCCTATTCTTTCCACCTTGTTCCTGCACGGTAAGTTCCAGGCCCATGATGTGCTCATGGCACAGATGAGTCTGATCGCCTATTCCTTTGGTATCCTCGGCTTCATCCTGGTGAAGGTGTTGGCGCCCGGTTATTTCGCCCGCCAGGACACCAAAACCCCGGTGCGTATCGCTATGATTGCCATGGCAGTGAACATGGTCTGTAACATCGCCTTTGTGGTGCCCATGGTGATGCTGGATATGGAAGGGCCTCATACCGGGCTGGCCCTGGCCACCACAGTATCCGCTTTCGTCAATGCCGGCTTATTGCTGCGCGGGCTGCGAAAAAGCGGGGTCTATTCGCCGGATGCAGGCTGGTTGAAGTTTGGGGCCAAGGTGATTCTGGCTAATGTTGTTATGTTGGTGGTGCTCTGGTTTATCTCAGGAGAAACTAGTCTGTGGCTGGCAATTGGTACTTGGGAGCGTATTGCACGCCTTTCCGGTGTCGTTGTGGCCGGAGCCGGGGTCTATTTTGGGACTATGTGGCTGTTCGGGGTGCGGTTGACTGACTTAATGCACCGCCCTTCTACCTAATTCGTTAATCATCGCTTAACTTCTTGTTATACTTCGGCTCTTTTCGTTGAAGGTTTGATAAACATCTGATGGAGCTGATCCGCGGCCTGCACAATTTGCGTGAGCGACACCATGGCTGTGTGGCGACCATCGGTAACTATGATGGCGTGCATCTCGGTCATCAGGCAGTGATCGGTCAACTGGCCGATGAGGCCGCCAGGTTAAACCTGCCAGCCGTGGTGATCACCTTTGAACCACAGCCCATGGAATACTTTATTCCTGATAAAGTACCGGCCAGGCTGACCCGTTTTCGGGAAAAACTGGAGGCCCTACGCCGATTTGCGGTGGATCGGGTGCTATGCCTGAGCTTCAACACGCGACTGGCGGCCATGACGGCGGATGAATTTATCCAGCGCATCCTGGTGGATGGGCTGGGCATAAAATATCTGGTCGTAGGCGATGACTTTCGTTTTGGGAAAGACCGGGCGGGAGATTTTCAAACCCTGGTGGCTGCCAGCGAAAAGCACGGCTTTCAGGTGGTGAACATGCACACCTTTGCCATCGATGGGGAGCGGGTCAGTAGTACCCGTATTCGCGAGGCCCTGTGGGAAGGCAATATCCCTCTCGCTGAACAATTACTCGGCCGGGATTATCGAATGAGTGGTCGGGTGGTCCATGGTGAAAAGCTGGGCCGCCAACTGGGTTTTCCCACGGCAAATATTTTTCTGCATCGCAAGGCCTCGCCCCAGCAGGGCATCTTTGTGGTGGAGGTCTTCGGGCTGGAGGGGGAACCCCTTCCCGGTGTAGCCAGTCTGGGTACGCGCCCGACGGTAGATGGCAAGCGGGTACTCCTTGAGGTGTATTTACTCGATTTCAACCGTGATATATATGGTAAGCATATACAGGTGAGTTTCCTGAGCAAGCTACGGGATGAGAAGAAGTTTGAATCCCTGGAAGTGCTAAAAGAATGGATCGCCGATGATGTTCGGCAGACACGAGAATTTTTTGAAAATAGAACTTAATAGAACTGGATAAGAAGTGGCAGATTACAAAGATACCTTAAACCTTCCCAAGACCGATTTCCCCATGCGCGGCAATTTGGCCCAGCGCGAACCGAACTTTTTAAAACAGTGGGAAGAGATGGACCTGTATGGCAAATTGCGCAAAGCGGGTGAAGGCAAGCCAACGTTTATCCTGCATGATGGCCCGCCCTATGCCAATGGTGATATTCATCTTGGCCATGCAGTTAACAAGATCCTTAAGGACATGATCGTCAAATCCAAATCCATGAGTGGTTTTGATGCCCCCTACATCCCAGGTTGGGACTGCCATGGCCTGCCAATCGAATTGCAGGTGGAAAAGAAAAAGGGCAAGGCCGGCCAAAAGATCTCGGCCCCTGAATTTCGCAAGGCCTGTCGCGAGTATGCTCAGCGTCAGGTAGATGGTCAGCGTAAGGATTTCAAACGCCTGGGTGTATTTGCGGACTGGGACAATCCCTATCTCACCATGAATTTTAAATTCGAAGCCGACATCATTCGTGCTCTGGGTAACATCATCGATAAAGGCCACCTGCATAAAGGTTCCAAGCCGGTCCACTGGTGTGTGGACTGTGGCTCAGCCCTGGCTGAAGCGGAAGTTGAATATGAAGATAAGACCTCTCCGGCCATCGATGTCCGTTTTGAAGTGCTGGATGATGAAGCCCTGATGTCACGTTGTCATCATGTGGAAGGTCATGAAGGCAAGGGATCGATTTCAGTGGTTATCTGGACTACCACGCCCTGGACCCTGCCAGCAAACCAGGCGGTGGCTTTAAATCCCGGCCTCGACTATGCCGTAGTGCAAACGGAAGGTGTGGGTGAACATCCACCGGAAAGATTATTGATTGCTGAGGCCATGCTGAAAGATGTCATGGCCCGCTATGAAGTGGAAGACTATCGCGTCATGGCCTATGCCAAGGGCGAGGCACTGGAAGGCTTAAAGCTGGCCCATCCCTTTTATGATCGCGAAGTGCCGATCATTCTGGGCGATCACGTAACCACTGAAGCCGGTACCGGTGCGGTACACACCGCCCCCGGTCATGGTCAGGAAGATTACGTGGCCGGTTCTCGTTATGGACTGGAAGTAGACAACCCTGTCGATGCCGATGGCAAGTTTGTTAAAGGTACGCCCATGCTGGAGGGGCAGCATGTCTTCAAGGCCAATGATTCGGTGCTCGACATCTTAAAGACCAATAACAAGCTGGTGCATCATGCGGCCTTAAGACACAGCTACCCACATTGCTGGCGTCATGGCACCCCGATTATTTTCCGTGCCACACCGCAGTGGTTTATTAGTATGGATCAAAAAGGCCTGCGCCAGTCTGCTCTGGAACAGATCAAACAGACTGACTGGTTACCTGAATGGGGTGAGGCGCGAATCAATAGCATGGTTGAGAATCGCCCTGACTGGTGTATTTCACGTCAGCGTACCTGGGGTGTGCCCATTGCCCTGTTTGTGCATAAAGAGACAAACGATCTCCATCCCCGTAGTAAAGAGCTGATTGAAGAAGTCGCAAAGCGTGTCGAAGAGAAGGGGATTGACGGCTGGTTTGAACTGGAGCCTTCAGAGCTACTGGGTGATGAAGCCAATCAGTATGTAAAAGTCATCGATACCCTGGATGTCTGGTTTGATTCCGGTGTGACGCACTTTGCGGTGCTGAATCAACGTGAGGGCATGAAGGATTATCCCGTTGCAGATTTATACCTTGAAGGCTCGGATCAACATCGTGGCTGGTTCCAGTCTTCACTGTTAACCTCCATCGCCATGACCGGCAAGGTAGCTTATAAGGCGGCGCTGACCCATGGCTTTACCGTAGATTCCAAGGGACACAAGATGTCCAAGTCTCGCGGTAATGGTGTTGAGCCACAAAAAGTGGCCAAGACTCTGGGTGTCGATATTTTACGTCTCTGGATAGCGGCCACAGATTATCGTACCGAGATGACCTACTCCGATGAGATTATGAAACGTATTGCCGATGCCTATCGTCGTATTCGAAATACCGTGCGTTTCCTGCTGTCTAACCTGAATGGTTTTGATCCTGCAAAGGACATGTTAAAAACAGAAGATTTGATCAGTCTTGATAGCTGGGCCATTGCCCGTACTGCTCAACTGCAGGAAGAGCTGCAACGTGCCTATGAGCGTTATGAATTCCATCATGTCTACCAGAAGATTCATAACTTCTGTGCCGTGGATATGGGAAGTTTTTATCTGGATATCATTAAAGACCGTCAGTACACCACCAAAGAGGACAGTGTGGCACGTCGCTCAGCCCAGACGGCCATGTATCACATCATCGAGGCTATGGCTCGCTGGATGGCACCGGTACTGAGTTTTACGGCCGAAGAGACCTGGCAGAATATTCCTGGCGAACACAATGAATCGGTCTTTTTAAACACCTGGTATGACTTACCCAAAGTATCTGAGACAGCAGGTCTTGGTTTACAGCAGTGGCGGCTGATTGCCGAAGTCCGTGACGCCGTAAATAAAGAGCTGGAACAACTGCGTACTGCCGGAGGAATTGGCTCAGGTCTTGCCGCTGAAGTAAAACTTTATTGTGGCCGTGAGATTCATGATTTATTAGCCAAACTGGGTGATGAACTTCGCTTTGTGCTGATTACGTCGTATGCCAGTATCGAGCTGGTGAAAGAGACACCACCTTCAGAAGCAACCCACTTCACACTCAGTAGTAACGATGAGATATGGGTGACGGTTTTACCTTCAAGTTATGAAAAGTGTGTACGCTGCTGGCACCACCGAGAGGATGTCGGCCAACATAGTGGTCATGAAGAACTCTGTGGTCGTTGTGTTGAGAATATTGACGGTGCTGGCGAATCCCGCCAGTTTGCCTAGACTGGGTGATTGCTATGAAAAGTCCGATGATGAAATGGTTGTGGTTGTCCCTGCTGGTAATCGTACTGGATCAGATTACCAAATCTATGGCCAGTTCCATGCTGGAATATGCCAGGCCTGTATCAATTTTGCCCCTGTTTAACTTTACATTGTTACATAACACCGGGGCGGCCTTCAGTTTTCTTGATAGTGCGGGTGGTTGGCAGCGTTGGTTCTTTACAGTGATTGCATTGGGGGTCAGTTTTTTTCTGGTTTTATGGGTAAGAAAGCTAAGCACTGAAGAAAAACTTCAGGCCATTTCACTGACCTTAATTCTTGGTGGTGCGATTGGTAATGTGATTGATCGTATCCGCTTTGGTTATGTAGTCGATTTTCTGGATTTTTATTACGGTACATCGCATTTCCCTGCCTTCAATATTGCAGATTCCGCGATCACGATTGGCGCAATATTAATTATTTATGACAGTCTATTCGTCTCTGGTCGTAAAACATCAGAACTTAAGGCCGATAAATAGTCATCCAATTGAGAAAAACTTATGGCAGATATTGAAGCAATCACCATTGGTCCGGACTGTGAAGTAACCATGCATTACCGGCTTAGCTTGCCGGATGGCACCGTCGCTGATGAAACAGAAGAGAACGAGCCTCTGACTTTTGCTATGGGTGATGGAACCCTTATTCAGGGGCTGGAAATGATGCTCTATGGAATGAAGGCAGGGGAAAAGCAATGCCTGGCTATCGATCCACGTGATGCCTTTGGTTTCCCGGAAGATGAAAATGTCCACACCATGCCCCGTAGTGATTTTAGTGAAGACATGAATATCGAGGTTGGCATGATCGTTGCCTTTTCAACACCTTCTGGCCAGGAAGTCCCGGGAACGATCAAAGAAGTTAATCCTGATAATGTTGTTGTTGATTTTAATCATCCCCTGGCAGGTTT
>Ga0224506_10001158_pt1 | contig 19215 bp, 23 predicted proteins | sample SF_Jan12_sed_USG_2_FD_169108 | JGI IMG/M metagenome (GOLD analysis project Ga0224506, IMG submission 169108) | Sediment microbial communities from San Francisco Bay, California, United States - SF_Jan12_sed_USGS_8_1 | ecosystem: Environmental > Aquatic > Marine > Sediment | place: USA... | reverse complement strand
CTGATTAGGCTCTGTAGCATGTTGGGCTTTCAGGAACAGGTGTATCGACAAATCGAAGCCCTGGTTAAATTTAGTATGGGCTTGGGAGGCGGACAACATCAGGGGCAGTCTGGTTCTCAATCAGGTGGGTCAGCGCTTGCAAAATCGGAAGCCTACGAGTTGTTGGGAGTCACGCCAGAGCACTCCTCATCTGATATTAAAAAGGCCTACCGCCGCCTAATGAGCCAGCACCATCCTGATAAATTGGTGTCTAAAGGATTACCAGAAGAAATGATTAAAATGGCGACCGAAAAGTCTCAAAAGATACGAGATGCTTATGAGCTCTTGAAATAGTCAGGCTATAGTAAGTCTGAATTTTAGTAAAAATGAAAGGGAGCCATCAGGAATAGTGACATGAATTTAAGATATATGATGTTTGTCAGCTTAATGTTCTTATTCCTATCTACCCATGGGCTTGCTCAGATCCGGATTGCTGTTGCTACGAACTTCAAACCAACACTGACCGCATTGATTGAGAGCTATATAGAATACCGGGCCGAACATAACCTGGCTCCGGTAGATATTAGTTTGAGCTCGTCATCAACTGGGATCTTATTTGCCCAGATAAGTCATGGTGCTCCGTATGATATCTTGTTCTCGGCAGATAGTGATTCTGTTGAGCAATTGAAACAGACATTGAAATTGCCGGAGCAAGCCGCTTTTGTTTATGCCCTGGGTAGGTTGGTGTTTTTATGCCGGGAAGACGCTCCTGATAGTGTACAGGCGATGGCTGGTTGGCATGGCAGTTATGGTCAGGCAAATGAGAAATTGGCGCCTTATGGCTTAGCGGCATCACAGGTTGTAAAGACGCTGAATTGGCAGGAAAATAAAGTTATTAAATCAACAAGTGTTGCTCAAGTCAGTCATTTTATTGCGTCCGGAGCGCTGGATTGTGGCTTTACTGCGAAATCCTTGCTACCGGACAATTTGGCCGATAATAGATATTTTGAGATACCCGCACACTTGCACGACCCCATTATTCAGAAAGCATTGGTATTAACAAAGGATTCGGCCAAAAAAATGGAAGCCGATGAATTTGCACGGTTTGTTTTAAAACAGGGACGCGAAATAATTCTCAATGCCGGATATGTGATTGACCTATAAGTCGGTGGTATGAAAACCTGATAAATGCGAGAGATTAAGACAAAAATTACGAAAAGCGGTGTTTCGTGATTTCTGCTCCTGCAATATCTGTATAATCGGCATCCCGGCAAGTAAGTTGTACTCAAGGGGTATTATGAGTGATATTTAATACAAAATATCTACATCGAAGAGCTTTCACTCAGCCTGAAACAAGAAGGACGTAATTACACCATGTCATCCGATGATTTAATGGCAATAATACTGACACTTAAGCTTGCCGGAGCAACCACAGGTTTACTGTTGATTATCGGGCCATTTATTGCTTGGCGGTTAGCGATGAAGCCCGGTAAATGGAGCCACCTTATAGAGTCATTGGTCGCGCTGCCTTTGGTTTTACCCCCTACCGTTCTCGGGTTTTATTTGCTGTTATTGTTTTCTCCTAATAGTGCGCCAGGCAAGTTTATGATGGCTATTTTTGGTGAACCCCTGGTATTCAATTTTACCGGTTTGCTCGTTGCTTCGGTGTTATATTCACTGCCATTTGTGGTTCAACCCTTGCAGGCTGCCTTTAAATCGCTGGATTACCGGCTTATTGAAAATATGCGCCTGTTGAATCTGGGGGCATTCGATCGAATTTTTACCATAATAGTGCCACTGACTCTGCCGTCTTTTATCGTTGCTACCCTGTTGTCTTTTGCCCATACGGTTGGAGAATTTGGTGTTGTGTTAATGATTGGTGGCAATATCCCCGGAGAAACGCGGGTCTTGTCAATTGCGTTATTTGATCATGTTGAGTCGATGAACTATCAGGCTGCGCACGAGTTGGCTTTTGGCTTGTTGGCATTTAGTTTGGTGACCTTATTCATAGTCTATGGTTACTTCGGCAAAAAATCACATGGACTGAGGTGGATCTGATTGTGAAATTAAAGATTGATCTTGAGGTTCAAAAATCTAATTGGTCTGCCCACTTCCAATGTGATATTAGCAATGCACAGGTTGTCGGCGTTATTGGTCGTTCCGGTTCAGGAAAATCTACGCTGCTTCGACAGCTTTCCGGTCTTGATACTAGTGGACTTGGTGAGATTCAGTTCAATTCAATTAAATGGCAAACAAAATCAGCCTGTGTTTCTACAGAACAGCGGCAGGTCGCGATGGTGCAACAAGATTATTTACTGTTTCCACATTTAAGTATTTTGCAGAATCTGGCATTGGTACAGAAACGCAGTGCACTCTCTGTAAATGATCAAAATCAGGTTATCGAAAATATGGGCGTTAGCGACTGGCTGGATTTGAAGCCAGGCCAGCTGTCGGGTGGCCAGCAACAGCGGGTTGCGTTGGTCAGTGCCATGTTACAAAAGCCTGACTTATTATTATTGGATGAACCCTTGTCAGCTTTAGATTTCAAAACCAGAAATCAAATATTGACCCAGTTAAAGCGTTATGTAATTCAATACCAGGTAGCTGCTATCTATGTCTCACATCATTTGGATGAGATCAGTGATATTGCTGACCACTGCATGTTGATTCAGCAGGGAAGAATCGTATTAAATGCACCCACGCACGAGGTACTTGATCATCCTAAACTGGAACAAAGTGTTTCTGCAAATCAGTTTGGCTCAGTGCTTCCAATTGAGGCTGTGGAATTTGATCAGGGCGATCAAATGATGCGATGTCAGATTGTCATGTCGGTGGATCAGCAGCAACAGTCATCTGAGTTAGTTGGACAAACGATCTGGGCACCCATGGATTCAGGACTGGAAGGCAGACAGCTACATATGCAAATACCTGCCAAGAATATTATTTTGGCTCGGACGCCTATTGAAGGATCTAGTTTGCAAAATTGTCTCTATGGCAAAATAATTCGATTAAAACAAGATTTAGACCAAGTGCTTGTTGTTGTTCAAATTGACGGTCATGATCTGAAAGTTATCGTCTCGAAAAGAGCACAAAGACAGCTTGAGTTATCTGAGCAACAAATGATTTATTGCCACACCAAGAGCATGAGTCTACTGGCTCCTGCGAATTGACCCATAAACTGTTAATAACTAAAGGTTGGCGAAAGTACGGGCCAATCCGAATGTGATAAACGACGTGTTAGTCATTGTACTAATGTTATCAGAGGAATAAATAAGCTATGGCCTGCGATTGTGATCAGCACACCCCGAAACAACCATTGATGCCGTTTAATGAAGCATTGAATACGATGCTTGAAAAAGCGACACCCGTGACCGACGTGAACGAGACATCCTTGTTGGATGCACTTGATTTGGTATTGGCAGAAGACCTCCATGCGACGTTTAATGTTCCACCGCATGATAATTCGGCAATGGATGGCTATGCGGTTAAAAGTATCGATATGAATGCTCCCTGTACTCTGGAATTGGTCGGTACCGTTTTAGCCGGTCAGAACTTCACCGGTGAGCTCCAGTCGGGTCAATGTCTTCGTATTATGACGGGTGCCCCGGTACCCGCTTCTGCAGATGCAGTAGTGATGCAGGAGAATGTGTCTGCTAACGGTACTCAGATACAAATAAACGAGGTCGTGACCAAAGGCGCCAATGTACGAAATGCCGGTGAAGATATCGCCGAAGGTGCATTGGTATTGAGTAAAGGCGTGAAGCTGAATCCTTCCGATTTAGGCTTGCTGGCATCACTGGGACTTGAACGGGTTAAAACTTTTCGTAAAATCAAGGCTGCGGTTATTTCAACCGGTGATGAACTGATAGCACCAGGTGATGAACGTGCACCGGGTAAAATCTATGAATCCAATCGTTTCGTGATTATTTCCATGCTTAAACGGCTCAATGTCGAGGTTATAGACCTGGGTATTATCGAAGATACCGAGTCGGCGATTAGGTCAGCATTTGAACGCGCCATGTCAGAAGCAGATATTGTTGTGTCATCAGGTGGTGTGTCGGTAGGAGATGCCGATTATGTGAAAAAAATAATATCTGAAATGGGTGAAATAGGTTTTTGGAAGCTGGCCATTAAGCCGGGCAAACCCTTTGCTTTTGGACATTTACCCAATAGCTATTTTATGGGACTACCGGGAAATCCTGTATCCGCGACAGTCACCTTTAATCAATTGGTTGTTCCCTTTATCAGAAAACTTTCAGGTGCAAAATCACAGACGCCAAGATCAGTGTTGGCGACAGCAGACAACAACTTTAAGAAAAGACCCGGGCGGCTGGAGTTTCAACGAGCCTGGGGTTATATCAATGAAGATGGTAGTTGGTCGGTGAGCGTGACCGGAGGCCAGGGATCGGGAATTCTGTCTTCGATGTCGGCCGCCAATGGCTTTGTCATTTTGGCGGCAGATGGAACAGGTGCCGAACAAGGAGAGCAAGTTGAATTCCAGTTCTTTGATGCCAGCATTGCTCGATTGTAAAGCCAGAATGTTTAGTAAAAAGCGCTAGTGAATTAATTACAAACAGAACAGTCAGGGTGTTTTTTGAGATTAAACTCCCTGACTTCCATCGATTTTCCGTCGATCATCATCATTCGGTTCTCCAACGTTTTACCAACCTGAGCACAAACTTTAATGGCTTCCATGGCTTGCAGGGTACCAATAATCCCTACCATAGGTGCTAATACGCCCGACTCCGCACAGTTGAGACTCTGCGCACCAATTTGACGGCTTAGGCAGTGATAGCAAGCATCACCTTGTTGATAACTGAAGGTACTTACCTGACCTTCAAATCGAATCGCAGCACCCGAGACTAAAGGTGTTTTGTGCAAAAAACATAACCGGTTAATTTGCTCTCTGGTTTTAAGGTTATCGCTGCAATCAATAACGACATCGGATTCTGAGATTAATGGATCAAGTTCATTGTCATCTAGCCGCTGTACGATTGCATTTATCTTACAATCAGGATTTATAGCCTGCAGTCGTTGACGGGCGATGTCGGCTTTTGGTTGACCAAGATCAATTTTTGTATACAAAATTTGTCGCTGTAGATTACTCAATTCGATTAAATCATCATCAACCAGGGTGATGTTACCAACACCTGAAGACGCTAAATAAGGCGTACAAGCACTGCCTAATCCGCCCATACCAATTACCAGGATTTTGCTTTCTATCAGGTTTAACTGACCATCAATATCCATGCCCGGAAGCAAGAGGTGACGGCTGTAGCGCAATAGTTGGTCGTCGTTCAGGAGACTCATAATTGTCCTCAAAAGTAGGCTTGTGTGTCATCAAAGATTCTATTTTTATACGACGTGAATGATGCTCGCATTAAATTTAGATGGCGATGATTTTTCATTAAATAACCTAAAACTACAAATGTTTTTTGCCTTTACAATCTGAACCTATTGAGCCATATTTATCTCGAATTTAATCTAACCCGAAGCCTTCTTTTCCTAAGTTCTCATAATATGGATGGTTGGCCGTGACATTAAGCGTCACCGGGTCGCAGCAGAAATGCTTCGGCCTCCCGTGCTTGGAAAGGTGTTGGTCATGTTATTTGATTCCTATGGAAGAACGTTCCGTTATCTTCGGCTGTCGGTTACTGATATATGTAATTATCGGTGCAATTATTGCCTGCCTGACGGAATGCCCTGCGATACAGGACACAAACTCAGTGTCAAAAATATTAAAATGCTGGCGAACGCAGCTGCGAGGCTGGGCATTCAAAAAGTTCGGATCACAGGTGGTGAACCTTCGGTTCGAAAAGATCTGACTCAAATCATATCAGTGCTTAAATCAACTCCCGGAATTGAAACCGTTGCGTTAACCACCAATGGGCACCAGTTAAAAAAGCATTTGAGTGGCTGGCTGGAAGCAGGCCTTGATCAGCTCAATATTAGCTGTGATAGCCTGGACGCCCGAGTGTTTCAAGCCATAACCGGGAGAGATCAACTCGACAATCTACTTGAAGCGATTGAGTTGGCACAAAATTCCGCTTTGAAATCAGTAAAAGTGAATACCGTTTTGCTACGGGACTATAATCTGGCGAATCTGAATGAATTCATCGATTGGGCATCAGGCTCCAATATCACGCTCCGTTTTATCGAATTAATGGAAACCGGCGATAACGATCAATACTTTTCTCAAAATCATGTCAGTGCCGATACGGTGCAACAACAGTTGCTTAATCAAGGTTGGCAACAGATGGTTGCGCATAAAAATGCGGGTCCGGCAAAAGAATATTTTCATCCGGATCATGTTGGGAAAATCGGCTTTATTGCACCCTACAGTGATGATTTTTGCGACAGTTGTAATCGATTAAGAATTTCTTCATCGGCTAAATTTCATCTGTGTTTATTTGGTGAATCCGGTTTTGATTTAATGCCCTGGTTAGAAAATGACGATTTAGAGGGCTTGTTGATTGCTATGCAAGACATCATGGAAACCAAGCCGCGCAAGCACTATCTGCAGCAGAACAATACTGGCAGCACAGCTAATTTGGCGATGTTAGGGGGTTAGGTGAACACATCTTCGTTTAACCGATCGGTTCATTGTGCTGTATTGCTGGCAGGTGGTTTGTCCAGCAGGATGGGAGACGACAAAGCGCTGCTGAAGCGAGGATCTGAAACGCTACTTGACTATGGTGTGCGCCAGCTTAAAGCGACCAAAAGTAATCAGGTGTACATCAGCAGGAATGAACCGGGGTTTCTTAACGATTGTTATCGCAATTTCGGACCAATATCCGGTATCCATGCATGTTTGATGGCATTAGCAGAATCAGAACAGCAGTTTTTAACCATATTGCCTGTTGATATGCCATTGATGACCAGTGAGCAGATCGTGTCGCTTCAGGATGCTGCAGAACAACATCAGTTACCCGTCTATTTTGAACCCAGTGTCTTACCGGCAGTTATCCCGGTCACAGTGGAGATTAAACAATATTTCCAGACAGTTGTTGAAGGCCATGAGTCAGCGGCTCTATGGCGCTTTATGAAAAAATTTAATGGTGTTTCCATCAATTGTGAAAACAACAATCTTCTGGTAAACACTAACACGCCTACCGAATGGCAGGCATTTGAACAAACCTATAGAGGTTATTATGGGACATAAGAAAGATACGCCTTTTCAACCGTTACAAATTGCAGTTTTAACCGTGTCAGATACCCGTGACGAAAGTACTGATACATCGGGTCGATTATTACAGGACTCATTGATAACGGCAGGTCATAACCTGGCCGATAAACAAATAGTCATTGATGATATCTACAAGATTCGGGCAATCGTTTCGCGCTGGATCGCCAGTGATGATATCCAGGCAGTATTGATTACCGGTGGAACAGGTTTTACTGCAAGAGATTCTACACCGGAAGCCATTATTCCATTGTTTGATAAAGAAGTTATCGGGTATGGCGAGTTATTCCGTAAAATATCATTGGATGATATTGGTACCTCAACAATACAATCTCGTGCCGTCGCCGGCATGGCAAATCGTTGCGTTATTTTTGCGATGCCAGGCTCAACGAATGCTTGTCGTACGGCATGGGAAGGCATTATTCAAAGTCAGTTGGATTCCAGTTATCGTCCCTGTAACTTTGTCACCGAATTAAAACAATCAACTATTGAAGCTTGTGAGACCAGAGGATGAATCTGACGCACTTGAACGATGCTGGTGAAGCAAACATGGTCGACGTCAGTGAAAAACCCGTCAGCTTCCGTGTTGCAGAGGCAGCCGGTCGGGTTTATATGAAGTCGCAAACGATAGACATGATTCAGAATCAGGGGCACAAGAAGGGCGACGTTATTCAGGTTGCCCGCATCGCCGGCATTCAGGCTGCTAAAAAATGCAGTGATTTAATTCCGCTTTGTCACCCGCTTATGCTGTCCAAAGTCGGTGTCGAGTTTGACGTTAACCGCAAAGATAGCTGTATTGATGTGAAATCGGTTTGCAAGTTGTCGGGTCAAACCGGTGTCGAAATGGAAGCGCTAACGGCAGTGTCAGTTGCCTGTTTAACACTATTCGATATGTGCAAGGCGGTAGACCCCGAGATGGTGATTTCTAATATAAGAGTATTAACCAAGCAGGGTGGTAAGTCTGGACAATGGCAACGACAACCGGAGATCCTATGACGAAAATTTTATTGTTTGGCAAGCTGAGAGAAGATGTGGGGCAATCCAGTATTGAATTTGCCGGTTTTAGCCAGGGAACCGTAGGTGAACTTCGAAGTGCCCTGGTGACGTCTGATATTGGTGATACCGAAACCTTTATCGCTGGCCAGGCGCTGGTCGCGGTTAATCAGACGATTGTTGATGATACGCACCCCGTATTGCCTGGTGATGAAGTTGCTATTTTTCCACCGGTTACGGGTGGTTAATATGATTTCAGTGCAACAAGAAGACTTTGATGTGGGTCTGGAGTACCAAAAGCTTCGGTTAAATAGTCAAAATGAAGGTGCGATTGTATTCTTTTCTGGCCTGGTACGCGATATGAACGCAGATGGCAAAGTTCAAAGCATGTTAATAGAACATTATCCGGGTATGACGGAAAAAGTACTGACTAATATCGCCAATGAAGCTAAAGGTCGGTGGGATCTGCAACAACTACAAATCATTCATCGAGTTGGACGACTGCAAGCCGCTGATCAAATTGTGTTTGTCGCCACAACCAGTAAGCATCGCGAGGATGCCTTTAAAGCCTGTCAGTTTATTATGGATTTTTTAAAAACCCAGGCGCCATTTTGGAAAAAAGAAATTTCTGATGAGGTGGGGCAATGGGTCGAAGCAAAGTCTTCGGATCAGCAAAAATTGGCTGATTGGTGATCTAAGTTTATTTGTGAGCTCGAAATAGATCCCGCCATTATTACAACGAGCTGAAGTGTGTCGATTACATGTTTTTTTATTGTTCAGGGTACATTGAGAATAGCTTTATCCAAGTTAGTCTTGTGGGTAAAAAAAGCTGCAAGTACCCTGAGCATTATTCAGTCTGCTGTAAGCCACAGACTTTCAGAAGCAGAGTGCAGACTGGGTAGCCCTTTATTTGAACGGGATGGCCGGCAGCTTCGATTAGCTCAAGCGGGCATATCAATGACCCAGACTGCATTGCAGGTGATTCCGGCGTTACAGCGTGCTTATGCAGGCGGCTACTCATGCAACCTCGGTCGTGAGGTTTGGTGTGGCGGCCTATAGTTGTTACCATTGGTTGTCTGTTTTTATGCAACACCTTGATAATAAATCTCCGGGTATCCAGCTTGAGTTGGTTGCATCTGCGACTCAAAATCCGATAACCAATCTATTAGAGGGTGCTGTAGACATCGTTATGGCGCCAGGTCATATGGAAACTCCGGGTATTAAACGTATCCCTTTGTTTAAAGATGAATTAGTGATGGTGGTTCAGGCTAATCATCATTTGATTTCCAAATCTTATATTTTGGCAGAAGATATTTTAGACGAAAATTATTTAACCTATAGCAAAACAGCGCAACCCGGGTTTGAGTATGAACGTTTTATTCGCCCTTCTGGCGTTGTTCCGCATTTGGTCACTGTGGTTGAGGTTACTGATGCCATAATAGAATTGGTGGCATCGGGTTTTGGGGTCTCTATCCTTTCACGATGGGCGGTGAGCTCGGCTTATAACAGCGGTAAGATTGCTGTTATTCCTCTGGGAGAAAAAGGCTTGAGTCTTGACTGGTCGGCACTGGTCCGTGAATCTGATGCGACCCAAAGTCATCCGGCTAGGTTGGCTAAATTAATGGCTGCCTGGTATCAACAAAATTCAAATCGGCAAATAGAATAATCATGATAGTTATCTCCAATAATGTTCAGCTCAGCGACGATGAGGTCGAATTATCGGCGATCAGAGCTCAGGGGGCAGGCGGCCAGAATGTCAACAAGGTCTCTTCTGCGATTCATCTGCGTTTCGATATCACGGCATCCAGCTTGCCCGAATTTTATAAGAGCCGTTTAATGGCATTAAAAGACCGAAGGATTACCAAAGAAGGGCTGATCATTATTAAGGCGCAGCAATTTCGGACTCAGGAAAAGAATAAAGCAGATGCAATGGAGCGATTGGTAGAACTGATAAAAAGTGTGTCTGTGGTACAAAAAGCCAGACGTGCCACTAAGCCAACCCGGGGATCTCAGATGAGACGTATGGATAAAAAGAACCAGCGCGGTAAAACCAAAGTTTTGCGTAAAAAAGTGGATGTCTCATAAGGTGTCACTGATTCATTCATAGCAAATAACTTAGTTTAGTTTACAAAGCGATTACGGTTGTTTGAATGTAAACTGATCAATTCTGTGTATAATTTTAGCCTGTAAACGATCATAACGTGCCAAATACCTTACAGTGGGAGTTCTTAAACGTTGCTCAGTAAATATTTGTTTTCGATCATATTTATAATCAGCCTGTCATCTCAGATATATGCTCACCCGCATACATGGATAAACCTGCAATCTACCTTTGGTTTAAATGAAAACGCCGAGCTGATTGAAATTAAACAAAAATGGCAATTTGATGAATTCTATTCGGCGATGTTTATTGCCGATATGTTAAATGAATTTGGCCCCGATCGTGATTTAGCCTTTACTCTGGCAGGTGAAAATATGGTCAGTAGCCTATCGGATTATCAATATTTTTCGAATCTAACGGTTGATCAGGTCGGTATGTCAATCGGTCAGCCTTCTGAGTACCTGCTAACATCTGAGATTGTCGATGGCGCCGAAATGCTAACCATGTTTATGACATTCACCCTAGCTTCAACACCCAATATTAAAGACACCCAAATTGAGTGGTCAGTATTTGACCCGACCTACTATGTGGCGATGATTCATACAGATATTGAAAATTTAGCCATAGAAAATGGCCAAAATTCAGGCTGTATGGTCAATATGGATATCCCCGAACCGAGTCAGGAGACTATTGCCTATGCTTCGTCTCTCGACAAAGAGCAGACCGAAACTCAGGGCCTGGGTATCTTGTTTGCTGAAAAAATACGGTTTGGCTGTTTATGATAAAGCCCTTATTAAACAGCGTTGCTGCCAGACCGATTAGCCTTGGGTTGGGGCTTGTATCGATCGTCTTTGGATTCATCCTGTTAAAGCAGTTGATGGCTTATTGGCCGGATATTTTGCGCAGCATTATTGACACCCAGCGTTACTTCCATCAACTGTTATCAACACATATAAAAGACGTTGCTAACCATGCAGATACCTATGGTTGGTCTCTTTTGGGGGTTAGTTTTGCTTATGGTGTCTTCCATGCAGCCGGACCCGGACATGGAAAGGCCATTATTGTGACCTATCTCGCATCACAAAAAGAAAGCCTTAAACAGGGTGTGGTGATTTCATTTATCGCCTCACTTTTTCAATCTCTAATTGCCATTGGTTTAATTACGTTTCTGGTATTGATTTTGAATTTGAAATTTCGTGAAGTGACTCAGACCGGTCAGCAAGTTGAGCAAATTGGTTATATTTTAGTGATGCTGTTGGGTAGCTATTTGGTGATTAAGGCCTTTATCAGTTTTGTGCGTTCCAGGCAGACATCTATCCAGTCACAACATGATCACTCCCATGAGCATGGTGAAGCTTGCAATCATAGCTATGTGCCGGATAAAAAGTTAAACAGGGCAAAGACTCTGGGGGTTGCTCTGTCGATGGGTATGCGGCCATGTTCCGGAGCTATTTTAGTGCTCATCTATGCTCAGGTCATTAATGTGTTTTGGTATGGTGTTTTGGCTACCCTGGCGATTGGGGTGGGCACGGGACTAACCCTGGCTATTTTGGCAGCGGCCAGTGTTTATGCCCGAGACTGGACGCAGACATTATTCCAAAGTGATAGCGAATCGGTATCACATGCAACACGAATGGCTGATATTATGGGTTTTACAGGCGGTTTGCTGTTGATTTTTCTGGGTTGGAGTCTTTACCAGATCGCGATACAGGTGTCACAAAATCATCCATTATTATAAACAGACCTTATCTGTTAATCAGCCAGCTAAGGTCCTGGAACATCACTCTATATTCTGAATCTGCTCACGCATTTGTTCGATTAATACCTTAAGTTCGACGGCACTTCGGGTTGTCTCGGTTACGATCGCTTTTGATGACAGGGTGTTGGCTTCACGATTGAACTCCTGCATTAAGAAATCTAACTGACGGCCTTTCACATCGTTCTTCTTCAGTATATGACGGGCTTCTTCAATGTGGGCATTAAGCCTGTCCAATTCTTCGGCAACATCGGCTTTTTGTGCTAATAAAACGATTTCCTGTTCAAGGCGTTGCGGATCCATTTCAACGTTTAGCTCGGCAACCTTAGCTGCGAGATTTTGTCGTTGTTGCTTGAGGATTTCGGGCAAACTATTTTGCACGTCTTCGACAATTGCGCTGATAGCAACTAATCGCTGTTCAATGGCTTGAGCTAATTCAATACCTTCACGATGTCGGTGTTCAACCAATTGTTTGATCGCATTTGCCGTCAGTGTTTTAAGGGCTGAATGTAGCTTTTCTACATCCAGTTCGGCACTTTGAGTAATGCCAGGCCAACCGAGCAGTTCCAGTGCTGTGGCTTCTTTGGCTTCAGGAACAATATGGCGAACCTGTGTCAGGGCTTCATCAAGGTTGTGCAGGGCGGCTTCATTCACCTGAATAGATTCAGACTGTCCGCTCGTCAGGGTCAGACGAACCTGAATGTCGAGTTTTCCACGTTTGATGGTTTTTCGCACCATATCCCGAATGAGTGTCTCGGATGATTTGAGTGATTCAGGAAGGCGAAACCAGGTTTCCAGGTAACGATGGTTTACCGATTTAATTTCAATCGATAATGTTCCCCAGTCTTCGGCGATTTCCTGTCGAGCGAATCCGGTCATACTTAATGTCATGGTTTTCTCCAAAGAATAGTCCTGATAATCGGCAACGATCAAAGTCGCAATTTATGGGCTTTTATTATAAAGATCGGTACTCTATTAGCCAGTCATTCCCTGTCAGGTTACAATGGATCTTTATTCCTCAATTTTAGGAGCTTGTATGCGTCCGAGCGGCCGTCTTCCAGAACAACTTAGAGATATTAAAATTACCCGAAATTATACCCGTCATGCAGAAGGATCGGTGCTGGTTGAATATGGAGACACCAAGGTTATTTGTACCGCGACAGTGGAAAACTCAGTACCCAGGTTCCTGAAAGGCCAGGGTCAGGGTTGGGTGACAGCAGAATACGGCATGTTGCCACGCTCTACTCATTCTCGCATGGGACGTGAAGCTGCCCGGGGTAAACAGGGCGGTCGTACGGTTGAAATTGGTCGTTTAATCGGGCGTTCGTTACGTGCAGCTGTTGACATGAAAAAGTTGGGTGAAAACAGTATTACCATTGACTGTGACGTGATTCAGGCCGATGGCGGCACCCGTACGGCGGCGATCACCGGTGGTATGGTTGCGCTGGTGGATGCTGTTCGACATTTACAAAATAAGAAGTCCATTAAAGCCGATCCCATTTTACATTGGATCGCGGCTGTATCCGTGGGTATTTATCAGGGTACGCCCGTCACAGACCTGGATTACCCGGAAGATTCCAAAGCAGAAACTGATATGAATGTCATCATGACAGACTCTGGTGGTTTTGTTGAAATTCAAGGGACTGCCGAGGGTAAAACCTTTGATGACGCCGAATTAGCTGCAATGTTGTCACTGGCCAAACAATCTATCGCAGAACTCAATGCACTTCAGAAACAGTCGTTTGAGTCATGAATACCGGGTTTGAATGGTTCAGGCGGTATGGATTATTTCTATCGTTTGGACTGTTACTCCTGGTTACCATGCTGTCGCTAATGCCTGCAGATCATCTTCCTTCGGTTTCTGGCTCAGATAAAGTTCGCCATGCATTGGCTTATTTTGTGATCGGTTTACCGGTAGCCTGGTTGAAGCCGGCACACTGGTACTGGTTATTGGCGGGTATCTTTGTCTGGAGTGGTGTTATTGAGCTACTTCAGCCCCTATCGAATCGGTTTGCAGAGTGGCTGGATTTGTTGGCTAATGGTGTGGGAGTTATGTTGGCCTATGCTGTTTCTCTGGTGCTGATAAAATTCGGAGATTCATTTTCTTCAAAATAGTCTTGTACTGATCTCTGTTTATTTAGCAAAAAACGCTAATAAAAAGCCCCGAAGGGCTTTTTACCGGTTTTATAAAATAAACCGGCTTAGGTCTTCGTCTTCCACCAACTCTGCCAGACGTTCATCGACATAGGCTTCATCAACGTTCACGGTTTCACCATCGTGATCTGTGGCACTAAAGCTGACTTCTTCCAGCAAGCGTTCCAGAATGGTATGTAATCGACGAGCACCAATATTTTCGGTGTTTTCATTGACCTTGAATGCGATCTCAGCCAAACGGGAAATACCGGATTTATCAAAATTAAGCTCGAGGCCTTCTGTTTGTAACAGGGCTTTATATTGATCGGTTAGCGAGAACTCTGTTTCGGTCAGAATTTGTTCGAAATCTGCAGGACTTAGAGCCTCCAACTCGACACGAATCGGCAGACGGCCCTGTAGTTCAGGAATTAAATCTGACGGCTTGCTTAGGTGAAATGCGCCTGAGGCAATAAACAGAATATGATCGGTATTAATCATGCCGTGCTTGGTCGATACCGTTGAACCTTCGATCAATGGTAATAGGTCTCTTTGAACCCCTTCGCGACTTACTTCACCACCATTTCGGTTACTATTGGCAACCTTATCGATTTCATCAATAAAGACGATGCCGGTTTCTTCAACAGCTTTAAGAGCTTTTTGTTTCAATTCGTCTTCGTTGACCAACTTGGCCGCTTCTTCTTCACGCAACATTTTTAATGCCGCCGGAATTTTCAGCTTTTGTTTTTTGGTCTTTTCATTGGACAGGTTACTAAACATGCTCTGTAACTGGTTGGTCATGTCTTCCATGCCCGGAGGAGCCATGATTTCGACACCGACACGAGACTGAGCGACATCAATTTCGATCTCTTTATCGTCTAACTGGCCTTCACGCAGTTTTTTACGAAATACCTGTCTGGTTCCATTATCTTCTTGTCGCTCGCCTTCAGGTCCGCGTGCAGGAGGCAGAAGGGCATCTAATATACGGTCTTCTGCAGCATCCATTGCGCGATCAGCAACCTTTAGCATCTCTTGTTCACGGTATAGTTTTAAACCGGTCTCTACCAGGTCGCGAATGATGGATTCGACGTCCTTTCCGACATATCCAACTTCGGTGAACTTGGTCGCCTCTACTTTTACAAAGGGCGCGTTGGCAAGTTTTGCCAGTCGTCGGGCAATTTCTGTTTTACCCACACCTGTTGGACCAATCATCAATATGTTTTTCGGGGTCACTTCTTCACGCATGGTATCTTCTAGCTGAAGGCGGCGCCAGCGGTTCCGAAGCGCAATAGCAACGGCACGTTTTGCAAGATCCTGACCAATAATATGGCGGTCCAGTTCGGATACAATTTCTCTTGGTGTCATTTGCGACATATCTACTCTCTTGGCTTGGTCAGGCCGAAATTTAATGAGTTTACAGTGTTTCGACTAGGGTACTATGGTTAGTAAATACGCAGATATCCCCGGCTATAGCCATTGCTTTACGAGCAATTTCTTCAGCAGACATATCGCTATTCTCGCTCAGTGCGCGGGCAGCGGCTAGTGCGTAGTTACCTCCACTTCCTATGGCAATAATGCCATGCTCAGGTTCAACGACGTCACCATTTCCCGAGATCACCAGGGAGGCTTCTTTGTCAGCGACAATTAACATAGCTTCTAATCGCCGAAGTGCTCGGTCACTCCGCCATTCTTTAGCCAGTTCTACAGCGGAACGAGTCAGATGGCCAGAGTGTTTGTTCAGATAGCCTTCGAATTTCTCAAAAAGCGTGAATGCGTCAGCTGTAGATCCGGCAAAACCGGCTATCACCTGATTGTTATAAAGGCGACGAACTTTCTTTGCATTACCTTTCATCACGGTGTTGCCCAGAGAGACTTGTCCATCACCTGCAACAACGACCTGATCTTTTGAACGCACTGAAACAATGGTGGTCATCTGAATTCCTGTTGTGAATTTATTGGTTGGCTAAAATTATGGGGTCAGAAACAGGCAATTAAAGGGGGGGGAGCAAAAAATCCATGCGAGGAAAGGAACCCTAACCGCCCTTGGCAAAATTGCGGGGCTTGAATATAAAGCCCCGGAGTGCGTTATTGTCTGTCGGTAAGGGTAATTCGTCTTTCTATAGGAGATATATCAATATCTACCAGGGTATCCTTTATGGCGTTCATATCGGATCGGTTAATGATGGGGCCAATCAGGACCCGATAGAATGTGCCCTTGCCGGTAATGCTGACTGACTCGACATTAGTATCCTGGATGCCGGAGAGAATTAATTGCGCGCGTAGACTCTCTGCATCTGACTCATTGCGAAATGAGGCCGCTTGTAACAGGTAGGCATAGTTTTGATTGCTGCCCTCAGAGCCTGAGTCTGTTGGCGGAGGAGCAATTTTTACCTGTTGTTCCGTGAGTAATTTGTAAAAACTTAACGCCTGCTGGGTTTGTTCTACTTGCTGCTCAATCTCTTTTGCTTGCTCCGTTTTATCAATAGGCTGAGGATCAGGCAGGCTCTTTGAAATGGCTTGGGTAACCGTGGAGAGTTCTGGTATTTGCTCTGACTCAGTCATGTTGGACAGATAGACTAAAAGGAACAAAAAAGAACCTGTTATCGCGGAGGTAAATAACCATACCCATCGGGGTACTTTTGATTGTACTACCGGTTCAGGCTGTGGTTTCTGTTTTGCTGCATAATCTTTTGCCAAAGGAGCTCTCCCAAAATTTCTGTCGCCTATTATCGTGACAAATCTTCAGGTTTCAACCTATATCGACAGGATCCACATCAATTCCCCAGCTAATGTTGCTGGTATGTGATCCAGTTTCGATAGATTGGGCGACTTGACTTAATGCTGACTGTAACTCCCGTCGATCCGGATGCTGAACCGTCAACCAAAATCGATAGTAACCGGAACGTCTGGATAACATCGCCGGATAAGGGCCAACCTGAAATATAGAGTCGGGTAGCATTTGACTGACTTTGTGCAGAAACTCTAATGCAGATAGTTCGCGCTTAGAGTCAGCGCGAATCATCGCCATAGCCTGAATGGGAGGCAATTGGGCCTGAACCCGGCCAGGTAGCAAGTGGTCACGTGCAAAAGCCCCATAACCACCAAATTGTAAGTATTCAAAGACCGGGTGGGTCGGGTGCCATGTTTGCACCATAACATGACCAGCAAGATCACTACGTCCAGCGCGCCCGGCAACCTGAGTGAGTAGTTGAGATGTTTTTTCTGCCGCTCTAAAGTCACTGGAGAAAAGACCCGCATCGGCGTCCAAAACGGCGACCAATGTCACTCCAGGAAAGTCGTGACCCTTGGCTAGCATCTGGGTGCCTATCAATATGCAGGCTTTATTTTCATGAACAGGCTGAAGTAGCTGTTGAAACGCCTGGCTACTTTGGACGGCGTCCCGATCAATACGAATAACCGGGAAATCACTAAATTGCTGTTGGATAAAGGACTGGGTACGTGCGGTGCCCTGTCCTAATGCCTCAAGTTTTTTCGATGAGCAATGTGGGCAATGATGAGGAATGGGTTGTTGATAATTACAATGATGGCAAAGCATTTTTGGTGGTTTGCTATGTAAAGTCATTTTGGCGTCACAGTGTAAGCAGCTAGCAACCCAGCCACACTGGTTGCACATTAGAGATGGTGCAAATCCTCGACGGTTGAGAAATAACAACACCTGCTCACCGCGTTCAAGGTGTAGCTGGATTCTGTTGAGAACAGGTTGGCTCACGCCCAGATGGTGTTGATGTCTGGTTAAATCTACCAGTTCGATGGGCAGTCTGTGTTTAGCTACAGCCTTCTGGTTTAGCTGATAAAGATGGTATTTTCCAGACAGTGCGTTGTTGAGCGTTTCTAATGAGGGTGTTGCAGATCCCAAAACAACGGGAATATCTGCCATGGCAGCTCTTTTGATCGCCAGGTCTCTGGCATGATATCGAAAGCTGTCTTGTTGCTTATAGGATGCATCATGTTCTTCGTCAAGAATGATGAGTCCGGGTTCTTTCATGGGTACGAATATCGCGGATCGGGTGCCTAGTAAGACACGCGTCCGGCCTTCACTAAAATCAAACCAGTTATTGGTTCTGACCCGATCAGTCAAACCGGAATGCATAAGACCAACATGATGATCCAGATGATGCTGAATGCGGTTAAAGGTTTGTGGTGTTAGCCCAATTTCAGGTACCAGTATGAGCACCTGCTTGCCTGCATTAAGAACGGATTTAATCAGGCTGATATAAACCTCGGTTTTTCCGGAACCGGTAACACCCTCGATCAGGCTGCAACTAAATGTCTGTAAATGATGTTTTATGCCATCGAATACGGATTGTTGGTCGCTAGTTAATGTGAACCTGTGTTCTGTGACCATTGAGCCTGTTGCTTGTTCCGGTATGCGCTCGTCACTCTGTAACAGACCTTTTTTTATCAGTGATTGGCATGTGGCTACCGGGATCTCAAGCCGGGAAAGGTCTGCTCGGTTCAAGTGCTGCCGTCCCTTTAAGCTCTCTAGCAATAATTTTTGTTTTGCGGCTGCCTTGTTCAATTCGTTGAGATTAAATTCTTTTCCGGTGGGGGTCAGGGTCCAGCAGGTTTGAGTTTCACGGGATACTGGTTTCTTTTTGCGACCAAGAGCAGGTAAGCACTGTATAAGTGCTTCGCCAACACCGGTTTGATAATACTTCGCTGCCCATAAATAAAAATCTAACATGCTCTCTGATAGTAATGGCTGTTTATCAAAACAGTCTTCAATCGCTTTTAATTTATTCGGATCCAAATTCGGATCAGCTGAAGTTTCAACAGCGATGACGATGCCAAGAAGCTTTTGGTGTCCAAATGGAACCAATACGCGACTGCCAACAGAGGGTGTAACCACATCAGGGTCCTTGGGCGGCAGATATAAAAAACTTCTGCGTAGAGGTGTTGCAACGGCGATACGATAGAATTCTGGCATTGTTTGGAAATCGGTTGTAACTCTGTTTTACTCTGGTATGATGCGCCTTCCCAATTTTAGGGTGGCCAAAAAAGGCTGCGTGATTAGCAAGGCTAACCATCATTGACGGTCTGTGCAACCCTAAT
>Ga0224506_10001156_pt1 | contig 19245 bp, 22 predicted proteins | sample SF_Jan12_sed_USG_2_FD_169108 | JGI IMG/M metagenome (GOLD analysis project Ga0224506, IMG submission 169108) | Sediment microbial communities from San Francisco Bay, California, United States - SF_Jan12_sed_USGS_8_1 | ecosystem: Environmental > Aquatic > Marine > Sediment | place: USA... | reverse complement strand
CAACGAGGGATAGCGATGATGAGCTTCTTTGAAAAGCGGGTTATCGGTGTCTCTGGAATGTTTACTGAAACCTTCCTGCACTTCCCAAGTCAGGTTCAATCCTTCAAATTCCGGGTAACGCTTTTCGAGTACATTGACGATTCGCAGGCTCTGTTTGTTGTGCTCGAATCCGCCATCGTCTTTCATCAGTTTATTCAATACATCCTGCCCGGTATGCCCGAATGGCGGATGCCCCAGATCGTGCGCCAGTGCGATGGCCTCCGCCAGGTCCTCGTTCAATTGCAGAGATTTGCAGATGGAGCGGGTGATCTGCGCCACCTCCAGCGAATGGGTCAGACGCGTCCGGTAATAATCGCCTTCGTGATACACAAACACCTGCGTCTTGTGTTCCAATTTGCGAAACGCGGAAGTGTGGATGACCCGGTCGCGGTCGCGTTGGAACAGGGTGCGGTAAGGATGCTCGTCCTCCTTATGAGCACGCCCCCAGCTCTCCCCGCTTTTGACGGCAAACGGAGCCAGGTATTCGTTCTCCAGCTTTTCAATGTCCTGACGTTTGATCAATTTCCTACCACTCCGAAATAGTCACCTTCAGTGAAGGGATATGGGTTCTTGCGGCATTGTATCGGATTCAGAAGGATTTTCAATGTCCATCGCGTACTCTGGCAACTGATTCGGTATTTTGCTAAGGTGGACACCACATCTGCGGAGCCTCCGCAGTTTTACAACAGATGGAAATCACTCCATTAAGGAATCTATGGCCCACGAGTCGGACTTTTTGATTATCGGCGGCGGCATTATGGGACTGAGTATCGCCCGCAAACTCCGCAATAATTTTCATGACTCCAAGATCGTCCTGATCGAAAAAGAAGATCACTGCGGCGAGCATGCCAGCGGACGCAACAGCGGCGTCCTGCACGCCGGGTTCTACTACACTGCCGACAGCCTGAAGGCCCGCTTCACCCGCGACGGCAACCGGGCGCTCACCGACTATTGCGAATCCCGTGGCCTCAAAGTAAACAAGTGCGGCAAACTGGTAGTCGCTCAGAACGAAAGCGAACTAAAGTGGCTGGATGAGTTGATGACCCGAGCGGAGAAAAACGGCGTCGACCTTCGGGTAGTGGATCAAAAAGAAGCGGAGTCGATCGAGCCGCGTGTTAAAACCTTTCAGCGTGCTCTGTTCTCCCCCACCACCTCATCGGTAGATCCCGCCGAAGTCATGGCGCATCTGCATAAAGATGCGTTGGCCGAAGGGGTGGACATTCATCTGGGAGTCCGTTACCTTAAAAAAATTGCAACAGGCATTGAAACCTCGGCAGGGAAATATCACGCAAAATACATTATCAATTGCGCCGGGCTGTACGCCGACACAATCGGACGCGACTTCGGGTTTTCCAAACACTACCGCATTCTACCGTTCAAGGGCCTGTATCTTTATTCCAATGAGCCGGCGGGATCGCTCCGCACCAACATCTACCCGGTACCCGACCTGCGTAATCCTTTCCTGGGCGTTCACTTTACTGTGACCGCAAAGGGAGCCGTCAAAATAGGACCAACAGCCATCCCGGCCTTCTGGCGGGAGCAGTACAAAGGAGGAGAAAACTTTAACTCCTCCGAGCTGATCGAAATTCTACTCCGCCAAGCCAGCCTCTTTGTTTCATCCAACTTCGATTTCAAACGTCTCGCCTGGGAAGAAATCCAAAAATACTCACGAGGCCATCTGGTGTCCCTTGCGTCCAACCTGCTTCGGGGAGTCCGCAAGAACCAGTATAAACAATGGGGTCCGCCTGGAATCCGGGCTCAATTATTGGATCTGAAAGAAAAGAAACTTGAGATGGATTTCGTTTTGGAAAACGATGATAAATCGATGCATATATTGAATGCCGTTTCTCCCGCCTTCACCTGCGCGTTTCCCTTCGCCGATTATATTTGCCATGGAATAGAACCCCTGTTAGGTTAGGAAACCATCTTGAAAGTAAAGAAAGGAACCCTATGAATAGGATCCAAAACCATAGCAGGAGAGGAAGAAATATGAATTTAAAGGGTTCAGTTTTTCATTGGATCTTTACGGCACTCGTTCTAATCGTCAGCACTACCAGCGCCTATGCCGACCATCAGTGGAGCGATTACCACTGGAACAAAGAAGGAACATCCATACTGACACTGAATGTGGGGGACAACCACACCGGTACCTGGCCGGGTTTACTGAGTGATGTCGGCATCAGTTGGAACGAATTCGGAGGCTGGTATTTGGCTATTAACGTGGTTGCCGGCGGAACGGGTGACATCGAAAGCTTCAATGCCAACTACGGGGATACCGGGTGGTTGGGGCTGGCGAGTATCTGGACGACACGCGGTAAAAACAAGCATATCACCAGAGGCGAGTCGAAAATGAACGAGTTTTACGTCACATTGGCAGGATACAGCGGCTTCAATGAGACCATTGAGTTCAAGCATGTTCTCTGCCAGGAAATCGGGCATACGTTTGGCCTGGATCATAACCGCGAGGGTTCAATCGGTGGCGAGCCGGACGAAACTTGCATGAACGATCAAAGCCGGCCTCTGCGATACCCCACTCCCAATAGCCACGATACGGTAATGCTGGAGACCATGTACGCAGAAGATCATGCCAGTAGCTCTGGAGGTGTAAGCGGAAAATGCCATCCCGTGCGTGGATGTGGTCAGAGAAAAGTTCATGCGTTTTGGGCGGAGCAGTATGAAAGTGAACATGAACTCTTTGAAGCATCGGACGTGGTGGTGGAAGCTTCCGTTCTATCCAGCGGATTCAGCCATCGGGTCGGCCCGGCAGACAGAGCAGTTCCTATCACCCGGATCACGCTCAAAGTGAAAGATACTCTAAAAGGAAAAGCCTCTCGTGTGATTGTTCTGCAACAAACACGCGGGCCCGATTTGGAAATTGAAGATGATCCCGGTTATACGCCCGGAGACAACTACACATTGTTTCTGCGCCAGACGGGAGCCAATTCCTACCGGGTGGTAAATCCGGACGGAAGAGTCAGGCACTAATCGATCGAAGAATAAAAGCCCCTTGAGGACCTCTTGAGTAAAGAGGTTTCTCAAGGGATTTTTTTGCCTCTTCAAACACTAATCCCCTCTCTTCGCTAATGCATTATTTTTCTTGACGTTATTTCCCTCATCCCCTATCCTTTAAACATGCAATGCGATAACTGTGGTTACATATTCTTTCAGCCAGCCAAGAAATGCGCCTGTTGTGGGGCGCCTTATACACCCGCTCAGTCCGCCTTTGACGTAGGTCAGGAACACCTGTTCACCATCTTTGAGATGGCCGCCGGTGAAGGTGGTATTCAAGGCATGGCTGAGGCTGGTTCGGGCGTAGCTGATGACTTCAATTTCACGGATGATTTTGATACCGGTGAAACCGAATATGGCGTGGATGAAAACGTCCTCGACCTGAGCGACGCAGAGGCCGAGGGTTTTGGAGTGGATTATTCCTCCTCCCCCATGAGCGCTGATGACTTTGACTTTGATACATCGGGTATGATGGATGATGCTCCCGCTACGGAAAATGCCGTATCTGATAATCTTGATTTAAATATTTCCGATGATCTCGCAGACACTGAAGCTTCTACTACAGAAGACGTAGGAACTGAAGTAGAAGCGGCAGACGATGCCTTGGACATTGATTTCGGTGATGGATTTGACGAGGGCGAAGTGGAAGGTCTGGGTTTTGGGCTTGACGAATCTCCAACGGCAGAAGCTCCGGAAGCCGCAGAAGACGAGATCAGTCTGGACATAGATGCTCTGGATATGGATGCCGCCCCGGAAGCTGAAATTTCCCTGGAACCGGAACTGGAACTTACCGATGATGAAGAACCCTCTTTAGAACTATCCGAAGAACCGGAACTAGAACTTTCTGAAGATGAAGAGCCTTCTTTCGAGTTACCTGAAGACCCCTCCATGGAACTCTCTGAGGACCTCGAATTGGATGCGGGAACTGTGGATACATTCGAAGAGGAATCCTCTTTCGACCTTTCTGACGAACCGGAGTTGGTGAATACGTTTGAAGAAGAATCCACAGCAGTGGAAGATGAAGCAGGGCTAGAGTTCGACCTCGACGGTGTTGATTTAGACGAGCCGGAAGAAGTCGCCTTTGAGGTTCCCGAAGCAGAAACGGGTGCTGGGGAAGAACCTTCCATAGATTTTGACGGGCTGGAATTGGAAATGGAATCCCCAGACGAGCCCGAGGATGAAGAGTTAAAGCCGTAATTCCCCCTTACTCTCTTGATTTTCTTTTAGACCCTTTCGACGCCTTACAATACAATCCACTCAATAGAAATTCTATTTACCCTCCAGAAATCTGGTTTTTCCTTAATTTCAACCCAAAAAGGCTCTTTTTTTTTCATTTCAGGGAAAAAATTGGATTTTGTGTCAATTTTAATTTATAAATTGGTCTAAGCGAACCCGTCTACAACAGAAATTGGCTGTTCCGGGTTGTTCAGGAGCAAACGTCGAAACCAACGTCCACCTTCGGGAACTGGGCTCTTATTTTACCGGCGTTTTCCTTTCACCTTTTCCTTGATATCCCCAATGATGCCAGCTCGTTTCGGACGTCGTTACATCGCGTTTTTGTTGGATATCACTTTTTTGGAAATTCTGGGAATAGTATCTACCCTGCCTCTGGTTGGTCAAGCAGACCAGAGTTTGGCAAAAGTTTTGGTCCGTTGGTTTGCTATGGGGAAAATAAGCCCGGAAGGCGCTTGGCTGGCAATATTGTATTGCGTGATTTTGGGCTCGCTCTGGGGAATGTATTTTTTTGGGTTTACAGCCGCCTGCGGCCAAACCCCCGGAAAAAAAATCATGGGCTTGCACGTTGTTAATGAAAACGGAGCGCCTGTGAATTGGGAGGCCGTCTCGCTCCGAGTCTTCATAGGTTACCCTGTTTCGCTTCTGCCATTGGGTCTGGGATGTTATTGGGCTCTGATGGATAAGAATAATCAAGCTTGGCACGATAAAATTGCCGGGACTCTGGTGATAGAGCCCGCGACTTCATAAACCTTAATATTGCAGGAATCAGACTCAATGAAAAAAACGTATTTGTTGGCCCCGGGACCGACCCCGGTTCCCGAAACCGTCAATCTGGAAATGGCAGCCCCGATGGTGCATCATCGGACTCCGCAATTCAGTAAGATTTTTGGCGAAGCGGCAGAAGACGCCAAGTACCTGTTCCAAACAAAACAAGATGTCATCATTCTGGCATCCACTGGCACCGGAGGCATGGAGAGTTGTATCACCAACCTGTTCTCACCGGGCGATAAAGTTCTGGTCGTCAATGGCGGAAAATTCGGCGAACGCTGGGGCAAGATCAGCCAAGCCTACGGCCTCGAACCGGTCTGGATCAATGTCGAATGGGGGCAAGCTGTCGACGTCAACAAAGTGAAAGAGGCATTGGAGAATGATAAGGACATCCGGGCGGTTCTGGTACAGGCCAGTGAAACCTCCACTGCTGTGGCCCATCCAATCGAAGCGTTGTCAAAACTGACTCGCGACCGGGATGATGTTCTTCTGGTGGTCGACGGTATTACCGGCGTGGGTGTATTTCCTTTGCCGATGGACGAATGGGGGATCGATGCCATCGTCACCGGCTCCCAAAAGGCACTGCAACTGCCGCCGGGCCTCGCTCTGGTAGCGCTGAGTGACAAGGCCTGGAAGTTTGCCGACCAATCCAAGTGTCCGCATTTTTATTTCGACCTCAAGAAGGAACGCAAAAATCTGGCCGACAAAACCTCGGCCTACACGCCAGCGGTATCTCTGGTAATCGGCCTGCGCGCCGTATTGAAAAGTTTCAAGGAAGAAGGAATAGAAAACGTTCACAAACGTCACAACCGCCTGGCACGTGCTACCCGAGCGGCAACCCAGGCTTTGGGACTGACAATGGTCGCGCCCGATGCCCCGGCGGACAGTCTCACTGGAGTGTTTCTTCCTGACGGGATTGACGGCGGAAAATTCGTCAAAAGCCTGCGCGATGACTTTGGAGTCACCATGGCCGGAGGACAGGATCAATGGAAAGGCAAAGTCGTCCGCATCGCGCATCTCGGTTATGTGGATACGTTTGATACCATCGTCGCTATTGCGGCTATTGAGATGGCGCTCAAAAAATTCGGACATGCCGTGGAACTGGGTAAGGGCGTTGCGGCGGCGCAGGAAATTCTACTCGAAGCATACTGAGAGGTTTTCGGCCAAACAACGGATGAGAACCATTTCAAGAACAAATAAAACTAATTTTAAATTATTGGAGTTTTGAAATAATGAAAATTCTGGTCAGTGACAATCTGTCCAAACAAGGTGTAGAAATACTGGAAAAAGAAAGTGGTATTGAGGTTGACGTCAATACAGGGTTGGCGATAGAAGAGTTAATCAAGATCATCCCTCAATACGATGGGTTGATCGTGAGAAGCGCAACCAAAGTCACCGCGGATGTGATTGCGGCGGCGACAAACCTGAAAGTTGTGGGACGCGCCGGTGTAGGTGTCGATAACATCGATCTTGATGCGGCAGGTAAAAAAGGCATCATCGTAATGAACGCGCCGGACGGCAATATGATCACCACCGCCGAACATGCCATGGCATTGATGTTGAGCATGTCCCGCAATATTCCACAGGCCAACGCTTCGGTCAAACACGATAGAAAATGGTCTCCCAAAACATTTATGGGTGTCGAGTTGTACGGGAAAACGATGGGCATCATCGGTTTGGGGCGCATCGGCTCCGTTGTTGCTGAGCGGGCCAAGGGATTCGCCATGAAGATCATCGCCTATGATCCCTTTGTGGCCAAGGAACAGGCGGAGAAAATTGGGGTGGAGGTTGTGGAATTGAAGGATTTACTCCAGCGTGCTGACTTCATCAGTCTTCACTCACCCAAAGTGGGGGACAAACCCCTCTTGGGCAAAGACGAGTTTAACAGCGTCAAGCCGGGGGTTCGTATCATCAACTGTGCCCGCGGAGAATTGATCGACGAAGCGGCTCTCATCCAGGCTATCAAGGATGGCAAGGTAGCCCAGGCGGCTCTGGACGTGTATTCGAAGGAACCGGTCAGCCCCGACAGCCCGCTCATGGATGTTCCGGAAATCATCTGCACACCGCACTTGGGCGCCTCAACTGAAGAAGCTCAGGATAAGGTGGCCATCGCCATCTGCGATCAGATGATCGATTTCCTGAAATACGGAAGCATCCGCAATGCCGTCAACATGCCTTCTATCGACGAAGAAACATTGAAGCAGATCAAACCGTATCTCGACCTGGGATCGGACCTGGGTCAACTGGCTTCGCAATTGGTCGAAGGCCCTATCACCAAAGTCAAAGTTCAGTACAACGGCGATGTGTCGGATCTGAATGTCCAACCCATCACGATTTGCGTTTTGAAGGGATTGCTGACGCGCTCATTGGAAGGGGTCAACATGGTCAATGCGCCGTTCATCGCCAAGGAGCGTGGCATTGAGGTACAGGAATTGAAGAGCAACGAGATTAAGGACTATACCAGCACCATTCAGGTTCAGGTGACCACGAAACAGGGCGTACGCGATATCACTGGCAGTATCTTCGGCAAAGGCGATCCGCGTATCGTGAGATTCGACGAATACAACTTCGAGGCTGTCATCTCCAAGCACATGTTGATTTTGAGCAACAAAGATGTTCCGGGAGTTATCGGCAAGCTCGGTAATGTGCTGGGCAAAAACAACATCAACATCGCCGGATTTCATCTCGGCCGTCTGGAGAAAACAGGGAATGCGGTTTCGGTAATCAATATCGATTCGCCGCCAACCAGCGAGACCTTACGGGAATTGCGGGAAACGCCCAATGTGGTTGAGGTATTTTCAGTCGTTCTCTAGCAAACTACGTCAAAAATAAACCCCGCTCTCTAAAGAGAGCGGGGTTTTTATTTGATTCATCAAAACCTGATCTGGAAAAGCACCCGGTTGTTGGTCTTTTAAAGTTTTACTTACTGTCTTCTCCGGACCCCGCTTCAACCTTCTGCCCGAATGTTTGAGCGATGACCTCGTTGATCGCTTTCTCGCCCAGAATATTATATACAGCGTTGGCTGACTTGAAGTGAGCACTGGTGAACAGGCTCAATACCTTTTTGCTGGAATACCCGAGCATCATGAATTCGTGAGCATAATTCTCAGCCACCAGTCGCAGGGTTTTTTCGTCCGCGTCTTCATCGCCCGTGGGTGGACCTTCATCGGGATTGATGTCGTCCTTCACTTCGTACACGTAAATCAAATGCCAGCCGAACTCTGTTTTAATCGGCCCGACCACATCCCCCTCCTGAGCGCTGAACGCGGCTACTTCAAAAGCACGAACCATGGCACCTTTACCGAACCACCCGAGATCGCCGCCCCGTTTTTTCGAGGGACATTCACTGTACTCTTCGGCCATTTTTGAAAATTCGGCACCGTCGTCCAGTTTTTTCTGTATTTCCTCAGCCAACTCCTTGGTCGCGACCAGAATATGGCGGGCTTGAACTTTTTTGACTTTCTTGTCTGGGTTACTCATATCTTTCCTGCCTCTATTTTGAATTGATATCCATCAATTTAATTTCAAACCACAACACTTTTTGAATTTTTTCCCGGAACCGCAAGGACACACCTCATTGCGTTGCACCTTATGGGGTGTGACCTCCAATTTGGGAGACGATTTCAATAATTCTTCGCCAATCTGCTTGGCCTCCTTGTAACGCTGTTTCAGAATATCGTTTAGATTGGGAATAAACTGGATAAACGCCATCAGGAGTTCGCTATTAGCCGGTTCTAGTTTGGCTTCCTCTTCTTCCCGTTGTTCCTCATTGAAGTAATATGTATAGGCAAAAATGGGAGGCGGGCGATCCTCGGCGGCATCAAATTTATAAAACGTCAGTTGGACACTTCTATTATCATTGCGTGGATCCAGCTCGTATGCATCTTCAGCGAAATGTTTGTCCTCATTGTATTTAAAATCCAACAGTTGCTTCGCTCTGGGGAACAATTCCATATAGTTGACATAGCGGCCAGACTCGAAAACGAGATAGGACATGGGATTGTTTTCCCCGTAAGCCTTGGCCTCCATGTATCTCTGCTTGAACAGGACGATCATTTCATCCGTCACTTCCTGCATGAATTCATCGAGGATGGATTTTTGGGAGCCGGTCAATTCCGGATGATTGGGAAGAATCCCCTGTGTCTTATTGAAATTCAACAGAAAGGAAAACCGGTTATCATCGTCTTCCTTGTCACATAGGGAAATGGTGACATGATTGCAATCACAAAAAGGATTGGTGCAATAGTAGTCCTCCAGAATGTAGACACTTCTGAAGTCCTCTTCCTCAAACCGGTATGTCATAACCGAGTTCAAGCTTTCCTGATTATTGACAACACTGTACGCTTCGATGACGCTTCTCCTTCTTCACAACATTAATACAGGGACTCAATCTTCTTCTGTAACGGTCCTCACCGCCCGAATGGAATCTTTCGATGGATCGTCCCGGTTATTGATATTGGCGTGACCATATCGATAATAAAAAATCACCGCTCCATTATGGGGCCTCAGGTCGCTTGTCCAGACGGTATAACCCCCTCCCGGCGAGAATGCCTTGTCGATAAAAATCTCGAACCGGTCGCAGTCGCGAATGGATGTCTCCTCGACAAACAGGCTCTCTGCTTCTTCCAGATTCGGCATGCGCCAATCGTTATAGCCGGCAAACTTTTTATTATTCAGTTCGCGGACATAATCTTCGGCCTTGTACCAAGTATGAAATATACTCTCGTCCTGGAACCCGTCGGTTTGCTTCCACATCAAACCTTCTTCCGTATCAGTGACGGTCCCATCCCCGTTGTCTTTAAACCGTTTTGCCATTGATAGTACTTATCCGTCCAATTATACTTTGTTCATATCGCGTACCAGACGGGTAGAACCCCTCGAAATCCGGTAGACATCGTCAAACATCATTCCGCCCTTGCGGAAACCAAAGCGAACTGCCTGAATTTTGTTCCGCACGTCGCTGGTCCAACACAAAAACCCGAACCCTCCGGGGAACAGAGAATGCAAATAAGCCTTTTGCCCCATATGGTCTTTATTGATCTGGGTTTTATCGAATAAACTTTTTGCCTCTTCCGTCGTGGGCAACCGCCAGTCGTTGTATCCTGCAAAATGAGACTGACTCAATTCCTTCGCATAGTCACGGGACTGTACCCAGTTGAGCCATTTGCCCGTCATCTGATAGGTATCCTTCTTAAGCCAAACCAGCTTCCGCTTGAGGTCGATCACCGTATGCTCATCCGCCTCGGCAAACCGTTCTCGAACGGCGGACGGGACAGGGGTGGGCTCGGAAGCGCTCATTACTCTTTTTCCTCTGGTAAAATGGTCCGGACCGCACGCACGCCATGGCTTCGCAGTCCCTTTTTATGGAACTTATAATCCCCGCTGTAATAATTGAACCGCATCGCTATGGAATCATCGGTTTTATGCAGGGTTTTGGTCCAGGTGGTCTGTCCTGCGCCGGGCGGGAACACCGGAACCAGGTACAGGGTATCGCCATAGGTGTCGACTACGGGGTTGTTGGGATCGTGGATGGATTGAGCCTCTTTGCGTGTGGGCAATCTCCAGTCAGTGTGATCGCCGAATTCCTCTTTATTGAGCACTCCTATATGGACTTTAGCCTCGGCCCAACTGATCCATTTATCCAAATCCAGAAAGGAATCGTCCTGTTTCCACATCAATCCTGTTTCCAGATCGCTGACGGTACCATTGTTGTGGACCACATAGCGCTCTTCGGGAGGTAATTTTGATTCGTCCGTAATCGAACGTACAGGACGGATACCGCTGGGGAATCCTTCATTTTCGCGGGCCAGCCAATATTCGTAATCGGCGCGGTAATCGTAACCCATCGCCGCCTTGGCACCGCGGGTTTCTGTAGTCCAGGTCGTGTACCCGCACCCGGAAGTGAATACCGGGTCGATGTGAGTTTCGCACCCTTCCATGTCCGTATTACTGTATTCGGCATCGTACAACTCGTGGGCTTCCTGCCTGTTCGGAAATCGCCAGTCGGAGTGTCCGGCGAATTTTTTTTCGTTCAACTCCTTGATATATTCCTGGCCCTGCCACCACGATACCAGTTTACCGAGCTTCACCCAGGTATCGTCTTTGGCCCACATCAGGTTTTTTCGGGTATCGGTGACCGTTTCATCACCGTTATCAACGAACCTGGCTTTAACTTTGGTTCCACTCATAATAGCGATTTCCTCAAGTATTTCTTCTTCGGCCAACAGTCTTGACCGGATCTTTCCGGCAAATTCTTACGGACCCAAAAGCATATTCATCGGCACTGGCAATTTTTCCCTGAGTGTAATCGAATCGGGGCCGCCGTGTGGAGGTGTCCGCCATGGTCCACTGCATTTTGAATGACCCTTCAGGAAACAGGGAATCGATATGAATCGTCTCACCTGTTTTACTGGTATTCTCCCATGCTTCATTGTACAGGGTAGATGCTTCTTCATCGGTCGGTAAGCGCCAATCCGAAAACCCCCCGATTTTACGCACATTCTTTCTTTCGGCAAATTCTTTGGCCTCGTGCCAGTTGAAATATTTTCCCCGGTCCTGCCAGGAGTCTTTTTTCAGCCAATAGAGTCCTGTCTCAGTGTCATGGATAACCAGAGGGCCGTGTGCCACAAACCGTTTGGGACCCTCATCAACGACTTCCAGTTCATCAGATTGAGCATCATGAACGACTGGTTTGGTTTCCTCTTCTGCCATAACGGTACTTCTCCCCTCAATCGGTATAACCGATTTCGACGTTATCTTCATCGACGTTGACAATTACCGGAACCACGTAATCCCCGTTGGAATATTCCAGCATTTTTTCGAGACCCTGCGGATTGTTATCCACATTGACATAGATAAAAGGTTTGCACTGTTTTTTATAATCCTGACGGGCCTTGGTGGTATAAGGACAATCGTCTTTCCCGAATATCATGTAGTGACTCACAACAACACCTCTCTCCAGGCTTCCATCAAGCCTAAATGACCCTAACCATCAAACTTTTTAGTATCTCTCCGCCAATCGGGCTCCCACGACTCTTTCTGTTCATCGCGAACCGCACGGATGTGGCAGAATTCGTTATCTTTCTGTTCCCACATATCATTACCGGTAATGTAGCTGAATATCATGGCGTATTGCTGATAGCCCGGTTTTTCCTCATACGTCCAGGTATTGTGCCCACCCCCGGGTGTAAACAAAGGATCGATATGGATTTCCGCGCCATCCTTATCCCTATTGGACACGGCAAACGCGAACAGCGATTTGGACTCATCGTATCCGGCCAAGCGCCAATCGTCGAATCCGGCAAATTTCTTTTCGTTCAACTCCTCAATATAATCATTGGCTTCAAACCAGTTGATGCCATATCCGAATTCTGCAAAGGAGTCGCTTTTTTTCCACATCAGATTGTTTCTGGAATCGCTGATGGTTTCGTTACCGTTATCAACGAACTGAGGAGCGTCCGGCTGTTCCTCTTCTTCCTCCTCGATCTCATCCCAATCATCATCACCGATCCATTCGTCGACATCAAAACCTTCATCATCTTCGAAATCATGATCAAGTGGCAAGGTACTTTTAGCTTCCTCATCGGGCGATTCCTCTTCCGATGGGTCCTTCACTTCCTCTTCGGACACGATGGTTCTCCTTTTCGCCTAACGATTTCAGGCGGCGGGTTTCGATTTCAAGCGTCTCTTACCAGGCGGACCGAGGTTCCCGTGGTCGAGACCTGTTGATCCACACACACTTCTTTGATGACAGGGAAATAGCATTTCCAAGCATAGGAATCGTACCGCGTCTCCGAGGTCCAGTAACTCCATTCTCCGCCTGCCTGGTAATTGGAAACGGAACGTTTTTTCTTGGCAGGGAGGTTCATGAAAAGCTCTTCATAAGCCTCCTTCTCTTTGAGCAGGCCCCTAAGCTCGCTTTTTGTCGGCAATCGCCAGTCGGAGGCCCCCAGATACTTCTGCTCGTTACAGGCCTCTCGGTAGGCGTTGGCTTCGTCCCAATTGAGCCATTTGCCCAATTCCTGCCGGGAATCCTTTTTGGACCAGATCAAATCCTCGTCCTCTTGCGCTATGGTTCCGTCACCATTGTCTTTAAACAGTCGTTCCAAATTTGCCATATAAAGTACCAAAACCCAAAACTAACTTCCTGTTTTGGGTTCGCGAGAGTTTTCCGGATTGACCATACCCCTTTAGAGGTCGGTATCTTAATACCCTAATTTAAGAAAGTTTACCGTTAAAGTATCACCCACTCATGCATTTATCAACACTTAACAGAGGAAAATCGCTCTGCCTCCTATTCCCCGCAAACCCTTTGAAATTAACGCTGATCGGTGGTGTACATGCCTTTTTTGGGAGGGATTTTACCCAGAGTCGCCTTGGTTGCCTCATCCATGGTTCCACGCACCAGGCGAATGCTGGTATCCAGAGTGTCGTCTACCTCTTTATGGCCTCCTGTTCCGCTACCAAACGAAAATACGTATGCGGTAATTCTGCCTCGTGAATTGTTGGTCCAAGTGTCGTACCCTCCGCCTTCGGCGAACACCGGATCGATATACAGCGGCATTTCATACTTGTCTAGAATGGACTTTTCTTTCTCCCGGTAATACAGAGAGTGAGCTTCTTCCTTGCTGGGCATTCGCCAATCATCGTAGCCGGCGAAAGATTCTGAATTTATTTTTATTACGAATTTTTTGGCGGCCGAAAAAACAAGAAATCTCCTGAATATATTATACGAATCTTCCCTCATCCACATCAACTTGCTTTTATTGTCGGTAATGGTTCCATCGCCATTATCTATAAATCGGTCTTCCATAGCGCCCCCTTAAAACCCCATCCCATAAGTTTCCATTTAGTATTTAGATAAGGTCCCTGGACATTCGGTTCAAAAAAAAAAGCCGGAAGGTCGAAACCCTCCGGCTTTTATAATACTAATGTAAGAGTAAAGCTTAGCGATTGACCTCAGAGCGATGACCTGAAACTGCGCCTATACCGCGCTCGGTACCATCAGGAATACCCATGCCAGGCTCGATGTAAGTGTTGGGTCGTACATGGTCCATATGATAGTTGGACTGATACGTTTTACCGGAACCTGCATCGATTTTCCAGTCATGGCGATCAAACCGCTGACGCTGACAGTTTACGATAACCTCTCCTGGTCCTTTATTGGTGAATGAAGTGCTTTTAGCCATAGCATTGGCCTGATAACCACCAGGCGGAATTTCACGAGGCTCATCTTTGCCCCAGCCATAAGCGATCGGACCCACGTTGAATACCAAGGTAGTCGTTTCCGTCTCGCTGGAGTTATAAGCAATCCACGAGGCGTTTTCACAAACAGAGCTTTGCCCCGTCTTCAGTACGGTTTCATTTGCAGTGGCCAAAGACGTGAAGGCCAACAGAACGAAAGCCAAAGACAGGACGGCAGTAAATTTTCTTACCATTGTGCTCCCCCTTTCAAATTGATGATATTTTAAGAACATTACTTTCATTTAAATATACAAAAGTCGATAGGACTCAAAAACTCTACTTTGATGCGGGCACTGCTTTTAAATCTTATTAAAAAGCCGCATGTTAGACACTGCTCCATGGCCAGCTCCTCGTGAGAGCCCACCACTAGTCTTGTATGGAGGGGAAAATATCAAACCCAGCCTACCAAGTCAAGGTATTAATTATAACACAATACCGGGATTATAAGTCCGTAAAAAACAAATACTTATATAGAAGCCGGCCGCCTCCCGCAACCCTCTTCTTAGACCTGAAATTTAAGGGAGGTCAAATTTATCAAGTGGGTGGAGTTCATTAGAGTCCGCTCCCCCTCCTCCGTCAGGTCGTTCACCACCAGTTGGATCGATTTCAGACTGGCCAGGGTGGTGGAATTGGCAAGATATTCGGCACCCACATCGGTGATGCGATTCGACTTCAAGTTGAGCGTTCTCAAATTGGAAAATATAGGTGTCTCGGCAACCGCCTTGACTCCGTCATCTCCAATGTCGTTTTGCGAAAGGTCCAACGAACGCAAGGAGGATAATTCTTCGCATTGCGCCAATTCCTTCGCACCGACTTCACGAATATATTTTGCTTTGAGGTTGAGTACCTGCCCGTCTTTACTCAGATGCGTTTTAATCAGTTTTTTTATGTCCGCCATAAACAACCTGTTTTTATATGCGTTGAAATTAGATTCCGATTATCCCAGTCCCGGAATGTCCTTGGCTTCAAATCCGTACTCGTCAAACGCTTTCCATCCCTCTGCCAGCATTTTCTTGGCGTACTTGGACATCAAATTGGCCTGGGAATGATTGGGGTCTATTTCCATAGTCTTCTTAATCAGCTTCAGGGCTTTTTGAACGTCCTGAATTTCGCCCCCATATTTGGCGATCTGACGCGATTTATCGATCAGGTCCGATCCCCATTTGTAATAAATATTAGCCAGCTGAACCGGTGCTTCCTTGCTGATGTAATCGACCAGTTCCTCGTCCGCTTTCAACTGAGGAAGAAATTCCATCGCTTTCTGAAAGTGATGGATCGGAATCGAATAATCTTCATCGAAAACCTCGACAATGGAATCGCCCGGCTTATGGGCGGAATGCAAACCGATGGAACTCTTCACCACAACGGATTGGATTCCCGACAGTAGCTGATGAAAAATCAGATTGCCCATTCCATAGTGAATGATAGCATGAAAGTTCTGCTCCGTATCGCATTCTAGAGCGCGTTCGTATTCAATCTTGGCTTCTTCCCGATCACCCAACTCTTCCAGAGCTTCGGCCAGATTGTAATGATGAACACAGTTGTCCGGTTCTTCTTCGAGGGCGGCGCGAAACTCCTCAATCTGCGCTTCCAGATCGAACTCTGCCAGGTCGCCGCCTTCCTTCTCAAGCTTGTCTAAAGCCGCTTCATCCTCTTCGACTTCCTGCAGACTGGGATCAACCTCTTCTTCAGCCGCGGTTTCTTGTTCCGGTGCGTTCTCTTCTTCTTTATCTTCTGGACTCATTTTTTGGCCTGCTCTGAACCAGAGTTATCGCGTACTGCGCGAATCACACTCAGGGAATGCTGGATGCCCCCCTTCATGCTCAAATAAGCTTTACCTCGAATATAATTAAATCCCCAAGCCATATCTCCCTTGGCTTCTTCGCTCGACCAGTAACAGCAATGGCTCTTGCCGAATATAGGATCGATATGCAATTCGTTTTTGGTCCAGTAATAGTTCCAGGGGATCGACTGCTTTTCATCAAACAAAGCCGCCAGTTCTTTGCGGGTAGGCAGGCGCCAGTTACTAGCCCCACCTAATTTCTTTTCGTTGAGTTCGCTAATATAATCCTGGGCCTTATGCCAGTTGATCCACTGCTTCCGGGACTGATATGAATCGATTTGCTCCCAGACCAGTTTCGTTTCGAGATCGGTCACGGTTCCGTTTTTATTGTCCTGGAACCGGGGGTTGTCGGAGGAGGGTTTAACGTCTTTTTTCGGCTCGGTCAACGTTAAAATCTGTCCGCCAAATTCATAATCCGTCTTGTCTTCCTTGGCCTGTTCTGCCGAAGGATTATCGGGTATCTCTTGCTCTGCCAGACTGGCTGAAGGAGCCATCACCAGAAAGATAACAGCTAACACTGACAGGATCTGTCGTCTAATAGGATTGATCATACCTCGTATCCTCACGCTACTCGTCCATCGGGGCCCAGTCAGGCTCCCAGGACAGGCACAACCCGGAAGGATTGTGAAACTGTTTTTCCTCGTTACCTACTGATCCCCACTTGGCGACAAAATTCAAATCTGGATCGAACTTTTGAATTCGATGGTTCAATGTATCGACGACAAACACAAAACCGTAGGGGTCTTCGACCACTGCCATCGGACAATTGAACTGACCATCACGTTTCCCGAACTCACCAACGACACGGATAAAGTTTCCTTCGCGATCGAACAATTGCATTCGGTTCTGACTTTTTTCCACGACCAGCAGGGTGCCGTCGTTACGTACGGTGATATCGCAGGGAAAATTGAAGCGCCCTTCCTCAAACCCGTACTCGCCAAACTTGGATAGAAACTGCCCATCTTCGTTGAAAATCTGGATGCGCTGGTTGTCGCGATCGGCCACGTAAATATTGCCCTCCTGGTCCACGGCAATTCCTGAGGGGAATTTACAGAATCCGTCAAAATCTCCGGGAAAACCGAATCCCAACAGGTATTCGCCGTCGTCGTCGTACCGTTTCAGGGAATGGTTGTGTGTGTCGGCAACAAGGATGGTTCCCCCGGGCTCGGCAAGAATGGCTTCGGGCCAATAAAATTTTTCCTGCCCCCAACCTTCGGTCCCTACCGCCAGAATAAAATCACCTTCAGAATCGAACTTTTGAATACGATGGCAACCGGTATCCGCCACCCAGATATTGCCTTCCTTGTCCACCGCCACATCGAAAGGCCCTTTGAACAGTCCTTCGCGATAAGGAGGCCGGGTACCGGCGGATTTACCAAACTGGAACAGAAATTTACCGTTCCCATCGAACTTCTGAATACGGTCGTTGCCGGAATCCGCAATCCAGACATACAGCTGGGAGTGATCGACATCCGCCCATTTCGGTTGTTCCTCGGGCAGAGCCTCTTCGGCTCTTTTGATGACCTCCAGAGTACCGGCACTGCCGGATTCTTCCGTCTCTTCGTTCTGTACTGAGTTCTTTTCTAAATCATCTTGCGCCATTGGATATATTTCCTGTGGGCCGGCACCGACGACCGGCGCGGCCTTATGCTGATTGCTAAAGACTCTTCTAAACGAAAACGGAAGCCGGTGAAGGCTTCCGCATTGAATATGTGTTCCCGGCTCAACTACAAGCCCATGTTTATATAGCCACACCCATCATGGGAAATACCTTCAGGACTGCCATTCCAGCCTTATTCCACCATGAATTTTTTCACGTCCAGAATCTGATACTCAAAATCGCATGCGTTCTGCAATTCATTCAGACGGTCATTCCACTCGCGCTGGAAGTTATCCAAATTTTCCATTTTGGGTTTTTTCTTCATCAAGCCAACTTCTTTGTATACCGGCTTGACGAGATTCTTATGGATTTCCTGAATCACATTGCGGACACGAATAATACAATCTTTGGTGACAGTCTCGCGGGTCACACCATCCACTTTTTCCAGCAGTCGCAGGAAGCCTTGAATGGAGCCCAGATGTTTGAGATACGCTTCTGCCAGCATGTGGTTGTATTTCAAACCGCAATCAATGTAACCTGCCATCAGGTAAACACCGACGTGATGATCGAACTGAACCGTCAGGGTAATGAGCTTCTGGAGATAATCGACCTCACGCAGATCTTCATCTTCATCTTCACCTTCCTGAAGCTCTTTCGCCGCTTTGGCTTTCTCGGCCTCCAGCTCTTTTTTTATTTTTTCCAGTTCGGAAAGATCGCCTATAGGATCATCTTGCCGCTGATTGTCCGCAGTACCTTCGGCCCCTTGCTGGCCTTCTACTTCTTCCGTATTGGTCTCTTGTTCACTCAATGCCTTATCTCCTTCAAAAAAACAATAATCCGCCGGAGTTACATCCGAAAATATATTCAAAATTAACGATTTAGACGATTTTTGTGGAATCAGCCGGATTATATATGGTTATCGTCAAGAGTGTCAAGACAATAAGGCTCCAGCTCTTCACAGGTTTTTCACAATGGGGTTCCATGTAAAACTCCTTGCTCTTTAAGACTTTATGCGTCGTCAGCTGAGGGACGGAAAACTCAAAAATCCAAACCCTTGATTGACAGAGAGGAGGCCCCTCAACTATGATGAGCATCAATAAATTCCATACATTGAGCCGATAGTCCTATGAAAACAGCTTTGATTTTTCCACCGCAATGGTTCCCCAGCCAGCCTTATCTGGCCCTGCCTACGCTGACTGCTTTTCTTCAGCATCACGGCCACGCGGTGGATCAATTTGATTTCAATATCGAAAGTTACGACACATTCCTCAGCCGTGACTACCTGGAGGAATGCCTGGAAAAAATCAGAGGGCGCCTTAACCGGCCCTCCTACACTTCAGAGGAAAATGAGGTCAAAGAAGTCTACCGGAATATTCTAGGCGACACCGACTTTCTGGAATCCGTTCTGGATGGTGTGGAGGATGCCAAGAACGCCATGAGAACCGAGGAGATGTTCTTCCAATTCCCGGTTTACAAGCGGGCTTATACCACTTTGAAAGTGGCCATG
>Ga0224506_10001155_pt1 | contig 19255 bp, 17 predicted proteins | sample SF_Jan12_sed_USG_2_FD_169108 | JGI IMG/M metagenome (GOLD analysis project Ga0224506, IMG submission 169108) | Sediment microbial communities from San Francisco Bay, California, United States - SF_Jan12_sed_USGS_8_1 | ecosystem: Environmental > Aquatic > Marine > Sediment | place: USA... | reverse complement strand
GCTGGTAGATGAGCTGGCCGAGGACGGTGTCATCGCCCGCAGCGAGGCGGACGCCCCCGAGATCGATGGCATGGTCTTTGTACAGACCACCGATGAGAGCATCGAGGTGGGGGACTTTATCGAGGTGGAGATCACCGCTGCGGATGAGCACGACCTTTGGGCGGAACCGCTGGCGGAATAAAAAATGCCCCGCACAGATTGTTCGGGGCAATCACAGTTTGCGGGATAACAAACAAAATTCAGGTTGCACTATCGATAACATGGCAAGTTCCTGCTGTGTTCAACCTCACGATCTTGCCACGGACATCCATGTCCTATGCGAGAGTGCCAACCTGAACTGCAGGGTATCTATTCAGCAGCAGGCTTACATCACCCGTTTGGGGTAAATTTGTTTCCCAGAGGCAACACATGGGCCGGGTCATGATGACGTTCGGCTACACCCTCCCAGGTCTTCAACCATTTATTCAGATCATTGGCAGCTATCGCCTTGTGTACATAATATCCCTGCACCTGATCCGCACCCAGCGAGGTCAGCATCTGCAAGGTCGGTGCATCCTCCACACCCTCCGCAACCACCTTCAGGTCGAGGATATGGGCCAGCTCTATGATCGCCCGCACGATGGATCCATCCTCCTCATCATTGACCATGTTACTGATAAAGGAGCGGTCGATCTTCAACTCATCCACCGGCATGCGCTTCAGATAGGAGAGCGACGAATAGCCGGTACCAAAGTCATCAATGGATAGACGCACCCCTTCCTTGTTTAACTCGGCAAGGGTGTTCATCGCCAGGCTGGTTTCGGCCATGAATTCACTCTCGGTGATCTCCAGGGTCAGTGCGCTGGGCGACAGGTCAAATTGCCGCACCGAGGAGAGTACCCGTTCCAGAAAACTGTCATCCTGCAGGCACTGTACCGAGATGTTTACCGCCACACCCATGTTGCGACCGCGTTGTTGCCAATCGGCACACTGCTCCATCGCATAATCCAGTGCCCAGTAGGTGATCGGGCGGATCAGATTATTCTGCTCCGCTAACGGGATAAACTCCTCCGGCGAGACCACGCCATAGCGGCTATGCTTCCAGCGCATCAACGCCTCGACGGAAACGATATTATTGGTACGCAGATCCAGCTTCGGTTGGTAGTGTAGCAACAGATCCTTGCCGATGGCGCGACGCAGACTGTTGGTCAGCCCCATCTTGCGCATACTCTTCTCTTCATACTCCGAGCTGTAGACAGCAAACTCCTCGCCGCCCTCCTTGGCCACATGCATCGCGGTCTCGGCATTCTGTAGCAGCGTTTCGGGCTGACCACCGTGTTCCGGATAACTGGCCACGCCCATATTCACCGACAGGTCGACACTCTGTTCAGCGGTATGCATCACGGTGCGCAGTTCGTCGGAGATATTCTGTATTACCGGCAATACCTGACCCTTTTCGAATCCGGGTAGTAGTACCGCAAACTCGCCATTGCCCAGATAGGCGATCACATTATCGACATAGACATCGGTGCGTTTCACGCCCCGCAACAGTCGCTTGGGGATCTGGCGCATGACCTCTTCAGAGGCCTCGCTGCCCAGCAGGTTCATGATCGCCTTGAAGCGTTTCAGGCGCAGGAAGATGATCGACCAGGTACGAAACTGAGCGCGCTCCTGATAATCGCGCATCCGATCCAGCAACACATTTCGGTTGGGCAAGCCGGTGACCGAATCGCGGTTGCGGAACAGCCTTAACAGCGACTCCGCCAGTCGTGCATCGGCGAGGGTGAACAGCCGTGCCCCGCGTTTGCGCCAGGAGAGCTCGATGGTGCGATCGCCGTGTATCGACGGCACATGCATGGCCAGGCCACTTTGCTGGATACTGACACGATGCATGGAGCGATCCAGTAGCGTCACCTGCATCGGCTCAAACACCTTTTGCAACAGCTCACGCCACTGTGCCGACAGATCCACACGTTTGCCTTCCCCCAGCAGCGTTTCCAGCACCACTGGCAGGTACTCCTCCAGCTCCTCCTTCTCGCCACGTACGATGCGCTTCCACAACCAGTGACGTGCTGGCAGGTAGGCCCAACCGATGGCCAGTACCGCCACTCCGAGGGCCTTGTCGGGACTCAGCTGCAGCAGGAACACCAGCGCCGCATCCAGACCGATGACAAAGACTCCACCGGTAAACCAGGCCAGCGTCTCCAGCCACCACTTTTCGATATTAAATCGTCGCTCACCATACATGCCCATTAGCAGACCGGTGTAGATAAAAAACAGCGTACCGGACCAGACCCACAGGCCCATCGCCGGCTGTTGCAGATAGATGGCGGGCAACAGATGGACGATCACACCGATGCCAATGGACATCATCAAACATAGCAGCAACCATTTATAGTTGGCATGCTGCTCCGGCCAGTCACGGCTCAATCGCCACTGGCGTCTGGCGATCAGGGTGGCGATCAGAGCGATCGCCAAAAGGGGACCCAGAAAGGTATGGCCCATCCACTGAATCAGCTGGTAGGACTCGTTCAGCCACAGTCCAACGACCAGCACCAGTGATAGCGCCAGCAATCTGCCGCTTTGTGCGCCACGGGTACCCAGCGCCAGCGCCGCGGTGAGCAGGAATAAAAACAGATAGAGGCTGCCGCGCTGGATCTGCAGTACCAGCTCCAGTGTCGCCATCGGCAGATACAACTCACGCCCCGCCATTACCGCAGAGCTGGCAAAAAACAGCAGTGTTACCAGACCGGTCACCGCAGTGATCCTTGCTTGCAGGCGTCCGCGCTGGCGTGACCAGATCCCGACTCCCATCAAAAAAGCCAGTGCACCCAGACCGTTATATAACCAGAAACGCAGCGGCAAACTGTTTAACGGTCGCTGCATCTCGGCCTGTAACCAGAAGAGCTTGCCCTGATGATCGATCAGCCCAACCCGCTTTGCAGATACCGCCTGTTGTAACTGCACCTGATGTTGCAGATAACGGTTAAAGCTCGCGTAGTCTGCATGTGTGAAATGCGGCACGGACTGCAGGGTATCCGAACCGAGTGCCAGTTTATCCTTACCCAAGCGTATATGACTTAACGCTGTACCCGGATATATGCGCTCATGAGCCGGGCTCTGTTCATCGACCTCGACCACCAGCAGACCTTGCTGTGGATGCTGCTCAAACTGCAGACCCAGCCACGGTTGATGGGTCAGGGTCATCAAACCCGCCACCACCACGAAGGCCGCCAGGATGGCACTGCCAAACAGGATCTGTAAGGGGGTTAGATAACGAAAGAAGATGGTCCGATTTTGCATACCAGATGTACCACAGGAATGATTAAGCGTTACGCTACACCCCTATCACGTTTTGAAATAGTAAATGGTTCCAGAAATGGAAAAAAAAGGCCGGTAAATACCGGCCTTTTTATACAAGCGGTGCTTGAATCGATGGATTCGATTTAGCCACGCTTTTCTGACAGCATCATTTCGATCTTCGGTCCGAGGATCAGCTCCATCGCAAAGCCCATCTTGCCACCAGGCACGACGATGGTGTTGCGACGAGACATGAAGGAGTCCGGGATCATATTCAGCAGGTGCGGGAAATCGACACCGAACTTCTTCGGATTGCGGAAGCGGATAACGATAAAGCTTTCGTCCGGAGTCGGGATATCACGAGCGATAAACGGGTTCGAGGTATCTACCGTGGCCACACGCTGGAAGTTCACGTCGGTACGAGAGAACTGCGGAGTAATGTGGTTCACATAATCGGGCATACGGCGCAGGATGGTATCAACGATCACCTCGGCATCGTAGCCACGCTCTGCGTTGTCACGGAAGATCTTCTGTATCCACTCCAGATTCACAATCGGCACTACGCCGACACCCAGATCCACGTGCTGGGCAACATCATGGCTGTCGGTCTTTACCAGACCATGCAGCCCTTCATAGAACAGCAGGTCGGTCTCTTCATTGATCGCTTCCCAGGGCGTGAACTGGCCGGGAGTCAAAGAGGTACTCAGGCGAGCATTGTGCTCGGCGGCCTCTTCATCGGAGTGCAGGTAATAGCGACGCTCGCACTTGCCGTCCTTTGCATAGCTCTTGAAGGTATCTTCCAGCTTGCCAAATTCGTTGGCGGTATCGCCAAAGTGGCTGAAGAAGTTGTTGCCCTGTTCGGCCTCTTTGGCCATCTGTACCTTCATAGCGGCACGGTCAAAACGGTGGTAGCTGTCACCCTCAATGACCAGAGGCTTGAGTTTTTCACGGAAAAAGATGTGCTCAAAGGCGCGCTTAACCGTTGTAGTACCGGCGCCGGATGAACCGGTCACGGCGATAATCGGATGTTTCGCGGACATAAATACTCCCTAAACTTGTTATAACTAAATGCTTTTATGCAAAAATTTTTGTTGGCGTATTGTATAGAATCTCGCCATGCAAGTCTTTATCCTGCTTAAGTCATTGTTTATAAAGTAAATAGAATGCTTTTTGAGACAGCTTTCGGGTCTATTTTCCAGACACCCGTATGCTCCGCCTTCAAACTATCCGTGCCATAGCGCTATCATTAGGAATCGATGCAGGGGAACACGTATGCGTATAGGTATAGATTTGGGTGGCACCAAGATTGAGGCCATCGCCCTGGATGAGGCCGGCGTTGAGCTACTGCGCCAGCGTATCGACACCCCCAGTGGTCGCTACGAACAGAGCGTTGAGGCCATCGCCCATCTGGTTGAGGATACCGAAGCCAAACTGGGTCAGCAGGGCAGTGTCGGAATAGGCATCCCCGGCGCTATCTCTCCGGCCACCGGATTGGTCAAGAACGCCAACTCCACCTGCCTGATCGGTCACCCGCTGGATCAGGATCTGCAACTGCGTCTGCAACGCCCTATACGTATCAGTAATGACGCCAACTGCTTCGCCGTCTCCGAGGCCACCGATGGCGCAGCAGCCGGAGCAGACGTTGTATTCGGAGTCATCGTTGGGACAGGTACCGGTGCCGGTATCGTCGTTCACGGCAAACCACTGACCGGACCCAATGCCATCGCCGGGGAGTGGGGGCATAATCCTCTACCCTGGCCCAGTCAGGAGGAGCAGGAGAGCCCCTGTTATTGTGGTCGATATGGGTGTATCGAGACCTGGCTATCGGGGCCCGGTTTTGCCCGTGATCACTTCAACCGTACCGGCCAGCAACTCACGGCCCCGGAGATCGTTGCCATGGCAGAGCAGAACCATGAACAGGCCGAGGCCTCACTGCAACATTACGAACACCGCATGGCCCGGGGCCTTGCCTCGGTGATCAATATCCTTGATCCGGATGTCATTGTCCTTGGCGGTGGTATGTCCAATGTGCAGCGACTCTATACCAATGTCCCAAAGATATGGGACGGCTATGTGTTCTCTGACCGGGTCGATACCAAGCTGGTGCAAAACCGGCACGGCGACTCCAGCGGCGTCAGGGGAGCAGCATGGTTGTGGCCTCAAACATAGCGCGGATTTCATCTGTCGCAATGGAAGTAAATTGATCTCACAGGGCATGACTGTCTTAATGAAACCTTCTTGGCATACTGACTATAAATAATGAATCTTCTACCTGTCCTTGAAACCGTCCTGCCGGTTTTTCTGATCGTTGCGCTAGGCTTTGCCTATGGACGCAAGCACCATACCGATATCGATACAGCCAATCGTCTCAACATGGACATCTTCACCCCGGCACTGATATTCGGGGCACTCTCGGCCAAAGGCTTTCAGCTGGCCGATTATCAACAGCTGGCACTTGCCGCGGTGATCGTGGTGCTCGGCTCGGCCCTGGTAGTCCTGCCATTTCTACGCATCATCAGGGTTTCCTGGAAGACCTTCGTGCCACCGATGATGTTCACCAACAGCGGAAATATGGGGATCCCGATCCTGTTGCTGGCCTTTGGTGAGGATGCACTGGCAGCCGCGATTGTCCTGTTCCTGGTGGAGAATACACTGCACTTCACCGTAGGCATGTATATGGTCAATCACCGAGCCGGTATTGCCGGTCTGTTCCGTACACCGATGATCCTTGCCAGTATCGCCGGTATCGCTGTCAGTATACTTGCGATACCAGTTCCCACAGTTCTTGCGGTGCCCATAGAAATGGTCGGCCAGATTGCCATCCCGCTGATGTTGTTCACCCTCGGAGTACGTATGGTGGATGCCGATTTTTCTGACTGGAAGCTGGGTCTGTGGGGCGGTGTACTCGCCCCCGTCAGCGGTCTGATAATGGCCTGGCTGGCTACCTTGTGGATAGATCTGTCACCGATACAATATGCTTACCTGTTTATCTTTGCCGCTCTGCCACCGGCGGTACTGAATTATATGGTGGCAGAAAAATACAATCAGCAACCCAAACAGGTCGCATCCATTGTATTTATTGCCAATCTGATGAGTGTTATCAGTCTGTCACTGGTGCTTGCCTGGGTAATGTAGCCAAACTCAATAGTAGCGCAGCTCTATGGTCAGGGTTGTTGCATCCTGACTATAGAGAAAACGGGCATCTTCATATCGCGGTGGACCATTGCGCTGTATATTATTGGATGAGCCGGCGCCTTCCTGCGGCTTCGGCCAGGGCAACCAGCGCATATCCAGTTTGCCGTTGTCATTTTCATCATGGAATACCGATACAGCATATTCACCGTACTCAAGATCTGCCAGCGTCACACTCATGGAGCCGGACTGTACCGGTATGGATATATGCTGATAGGCCCTGTCTTTTTGCAGCCAGTCCTGCTCTGTACGATAAAGACTGAGTTCCAGCCGACCGGCTTGCTCACGCAGACCTGTAACAAGGATCGTCATGGAGTTTCCCTCGACAGCCCTAGAGTTAAAAGAAGAAAATCCCAGCAGAAATATTGTTCCCAATAGAAAGATTCGATTCATGCTACTACCCACAAATATGCAGGCAATTACGCCCGGCATGCTTGGCTTTATATAGTGCTTTGTCAGCACTACGCTTTTGTGCTTCACTATCACCTTGAGTGCTATCAAGTAACAATGCACCGGCACTAATGGTGCATAACTGCTCTTCGATTTTGAGTTTTGCCTGCCGTTCTGAAAAACATTTAGATAAGCGCTGATACCAGCGTTCTATCTGCTCCGGCTTGATATCTGCTAATATCACAACAAACTCGTCACCACCCAAACGGATTAGTACATCATCAGGCTCTGTGTGTCGGGATAGACAAATAGCCAGCGCCTTCAAAACCTCGTCCCCTGTATCATGGCCATAGTTATCGTTGCACAACTTGAAGTGATCCAGATCGAGATAGATCAGATAATTGTTATTCTCATCGGCAGATGATGCTTTCTGTATGGACTCATCCAGACTACGCCGGTTACCCAAACCGGTGAGTGGATCAATCAGGAGTTGGCGGGAAAAATATTTTTGCCTATAGTTTATCGCTCCAGATAAGCTGTATATATCGGAAATAATTGACTCTGTTTCCCGGTAGCGGGTCATCCGCGGAACCAGCTCTTCGTCATGCTTCAATACGGCTTTCAATACATGATGAATATTATCAAATTCAGCAAGAAACTTGCTGACCATGCCTCTGGAGTAGATCACCAATACACTAACAAAAATAATGGCGATCAAAATAGTAAAAATAACCAGTACCTTGATGATTGTATCCAGCGGCGGTGGCGTCATCTGCAGTCGTAATCGCCATTTACTATTGGCAATATCCTGCTCTACTGAAAACAGTTCTCCATTGGTTATGCGGGTAATGTCGATGGACGGTTCCTGCCCCTTTTCAAACAGGTAGATATTACTTTCAGTACCACTGAGCTTTTCCAGAGTATTGCGTAATACATCAATGGAAAAACTGGCAAACACCAGACCCATCTGTTCGCCATCATCGTCTTTTATCGGTGAGAGAATGTCGAAGTGAGCGAGATGCTTAATTTCATCATGTATACCGATCTGATAAGTGCTGGAGTGGAAATTTCTTTGCATATCCGCACGACACGCCTGACCAACGCGTAGTTCGCCATGGTTTCCCAAAACATTGGCATCCTCATCCGTCAATGCCAAGCCTATAGAGTCCGGAATAATACTACGCTGCTTCAGAGCCCAGGCCTCTGCCTCAGCACTACCCTTGCGATCAAACAGTAACCAGCGAACCTCGGGCTGCATTGCCATACCATCAACCAGGTGCTGATAAAACTGCAATTTTTCCTCGACTCCGAGGGTGATTACTTTCAGGCTATCTTGAGCTGTGCGTTTGGTATTAGACTCGCTGTAATGAGAAAAATAAAACAGCACAAACAGCAATACCACCATAAGCGTGATAAGCGCCAGATAAAATAGCTTGTTGGTTTGTGCCAGTATCGACGGTTTATATATCAGGCTCACAGGTTGTATTTATATCCGTCTGCAAAATACTCATACGCCTACCACGCGGAAGTGCAGTGAAGGCCCTTGACCTAGCATCTGCCCAGTCTTACCAAGATTATGTCAGCGGAATCACAAAAAACGTCCAAAAGTGAAAAATACTTGTGAAATTTACAATCACAGACCTATAAACGCGACAATTTGTCATCCATCGCAGCCATCTCCGCCTGACTGGGAGGCATCTGTATGTACATACCCTTTTCTTTAAGAGAGCGCTTTACTGCTTCGATATCCACACGCGCAAGGCTATCACGTGACTCCAGGTCCAGATCCATTACATAGGTGAGCTCACCCATGCCTTCATGGATCACATCCGGGACAATATCCAGATTGTTACTCTCATCTTCCTGCTTCAATACATACACATAGGTATCAATTTTACGTTTACTTCTATAGATTGCGCATATCATTTTTGTATCACCAGATTCTCTGCTCTATTGGCCAAGTCGGTTATCGCATCCAGCACCCGTTTCTGCACCTCTGCATATCGTTCCAGTGTCTTATCCGAGACACTGCGTGTGACGCGCTTTTCAGCCACGCCTTCATGTACCCACTCTTCAAACTGATCTACCGCACGGTCCAGATTGCGTACTTCAGGCCTAACCACGGGTACATACAACCTGGCAATGGTCTTGACAGTCTTCATCGGTGAAGGCTCGTTTAAGGCAGGGCCGTTCAGCAATTCAGCCGATCGTAAACGTTTTAGCCAGTGCTCTACCTCATAGGCCTGTGACAACAGTTCACCCAACTGTATACGTAATTGCCGCTGACGCTCCCTGCGCTCAATAAAGTGGTGCAGGCTCCAACTTCCGACCACCGTTGCCACCAGGGCTATTCCCGCACCCACCACGACCGGCACTAATTGTGTAATCTGTTCCATATATGACTCATATCCTGTACTTTCAGACTAATTGTAAATATACCGCAACGACGTACAAGTTAATTTCCCTGTTCAACTCATGAATCACAGTAATAATGCTATCTTTGATAGTAAATTTTCTCAATATTATTAAGTATTTGGCACTCTCATCCGATATTATTAAAAATCCTTCAATCGAGTATAAGTATTTGAAGATACTATCTACAGGCTATATGGAAGCATTTCGCTGCCTGGCACAGGATTGTGAAGACAATTGCTGCAAGCGCTGGTCTGTACGACTGGATCGTGAACACTATCAGCGCATTCTGGACCTGGGTACCACGATCCCGACTCTACAAGCAACGATAAACAGTAGTGTCCACATTACCCCATCACCTGTAGATAAAGATCACTATGCGACGATAGAGATGAACCAGCAGGGCTACTGTCCCTTCCTGAACCAGGATGCTTTATGTCAGTTACAGGATTTGGGCGGAATAAATGTATTGGGAAATACCTGTGCAAACTATCCACGAGTGTATTACCAGATTGATAATACGGTAGAAATGATCGGTGCCCTGTCCTGCCCCGAAGTCACCCGTCTCTGTTTTCGCAGCACCGATAAATCTCAATTGATCCCCATAAAACCGGAGACACTACCCAGAAAAAACTACAGGCTTACCCTGCATATCGACACACAGAAATCGAACTATTATGAACGTCAGTTTCCACTAGTTCGTGATGAATTCATGCGCATAGCCCTGCATCCCGACTATACCAGCAAACAAATCCTGTACCTGCTTTGTTACCTGAGCCAGCGTCTGAGTATGCATTACAACAATGACTGTAATGACAGTATTGAGTCTGTTTTTCAACATGAACTCAAGCGATTTTCCGGACCCGACATTATTAACAGTCTGCTTGCCCATATGGATAACTTTCAGGATCTGAGTAGAATCGGCCTTATCACTGTACAATCTATCTTTTCCATTCGTATTCAGCACTATAAACAGGATCCACTGACACCCTATATCAACGATATTATTGAAAGCTATCGTGATCACATGCCTTTTGAGATGGATATAGACACACTTGCGAGAATCTATTTCAAAAGAAAAAAGACCATCCTTGATAGTGTACATGCGCAACTTGAAAACTATCTTTCCCGACATCTACAAAACTGCATACTAAGAGAATGGTTTATTCGCTTCCCGGATCCGTATCACTATATACAAATGTTGACCCTGAGGCAGGCAATGCTCCGCTTTCTGCTATACAGCCATCCATCAATACAGCAATGGTGTAAGGCCGACGCAAATCATACAGAGGAAACCTTACACAGCGTAATTGAAGAAATTTCCGTTGAGATTTTTTATCTGTTCTCAAGATCGATAGAACATGACATTACATTTCTGCAAAATGTTTATTCAGCCCTGACTACAGAAGATATGATGAACCTGGATGCCAGTCTTGCCTTTATAAAAGGCTTATGAGAAACATGATCATGCCCATATTCAGGGCATGATCAAAATTTCAATTAATCCAATTGTTTAAAGCTTGATTTCAAACTATTCACTTTTGACGCCATCACCGCTTCATCAATTGTGCCTTGCTCATGCCATGATATAGCATATATAGATTCATTATTGGCCAATGAGTCCTTATCGTTTGCACTAAGCATTGTTATATTGCTCATCTGATCATCTACATATGCCTTTTCGTTATATGGCGCCTGCTTTTCGATTATATACCCCCAGCGCCTCCGATAGCGCTCACCCAAATCCTTTGGAGGTTTAATGTTTCGACTTACTGAAACATAGTCACGATTATTTTTATGTTCACCAAAGGCAACCATAGCAGGAGCCCAGATGACACGGCCATTATCTATATAGTACGAACAACGTATCTGTATATCACTATCTTTAGAAATTTTCATTATGCTATCGTCTACACGCAGCTTGAAATTTCTGTCCTGATACTTCACATAACTTTTGTAATCCGTATCAATGGATACATCTTTTATGAATTCTGGTGTCAAATTCTTGCGTTTAAGAAATTCAGACCAATCACTTAATGTTCCATAATATGTGTAGTAAAGATTATTCACGATAATCTTCATATCAATTTCCATCATGTCAGCTTCACCTGTATCGGTTACTGACATCATAATGGCATACCCATCTGGAGTCGGTAGCGTATAGAGTACAAACTTCTGATCACTAAAACTGACAAGCCAGTTACGTACCTGCCATTTGCGACCGAAATTGTCTACGTGCACACGATCTTCTATAGACTTGCCCATAGATGTCACACGAATCGATTCCTCGCCTACATCCCGGTTATAACCGACACCCTTGAGGATTTGATCCATAAGTACCTTGGAGTCTGCGTAATACTTGTCAGCATCTATATTATCCGGGCGTTTTACCTTCAAATAATAAAAACTCCCCATCTTGCCGAAATTCACCCACCCACCATTTCCGGTATCAAATTTTTCGATATTTTTTGGTTTGCGAATGTCCCACACACCATCATTCCCCTTCATTAAAATACTCGGGAAAAATGAAGTGAAACGGTTATAGAGTACGGGCCTGGATCCAGCATCGTTGGGAAACAGATTATTCTTATGCTCTTTAAGAAACCCTTGCGCTGCATTTTCGATAATTTCTTGAGCATCCTTTTGCAGAGCAAGATCTATTTTCTCTATGTTCATCGGAAGCTTATGACTACGATGAAACTTAAATGCGTGAGTATCTTTCGATATGTCGATCTTATAAATAGCGTTGGATTTTAATTCGGCTATTTGCTCAAACTTTAAAACCTCACTGATTGGCAATGCATAGTTAAGATTTTCACTTTCCGACTTTCGAAGTATTACACCTACAACATCGCCTTTATCATCAAGTAATGGGCCTCCGCTATTACCTGGAGATGCCGCAGCTGAAAAACGCATCCACTTCCATTTTCCAGCCTCTTCTTCCGGAGTATTCGATGTATATAAACCGTCACGAATTACGACACCTTCACCCAGTGCATTACCGACAGCATAAACTTTTTTATTCGTCGAATATTCTGTATTGATCTTGAACGACTTGCCAGGCGCGATATCTTTTACTGTAAAAACAACAAAGTCTCGGGAACGGGAGTATTTATAGATCTTGTCAATCGGATATACATTTCCATTGCTATCCCTTAGCGCCATACCCTTATCCTGACTTGCGCTTCCAAGATTAAAGACATGTGCGGCAGATATAAATTTTCCGCCATCAATGCGAAATGCACTTCCTACCGAATAGAATTTATCATTGCGATATTGAAAAGGTAGAAGATGCAGTGGCAGCTCTCGTTCATAAACAACTGTCTCTTTAGTTGGCTTTGCAACGACAACCTCGTAACTGGCTGCAAACACCTGCTCCAGTTTCGACTGTTCCAGATCCAACGCCACTACGGGGAAGGATAATAATGCAGCTATTAATACCACTATTTTTTTCATCGTAACCTCGTTATTACAATTTCCATGAGAGCTGTAGATGCACTACAGCGCTTCCTGCTATTAAAGAGGTATCGGTAATGTGGTGTTATTCTTTAGTTTATGTGCTGTTTTGTGAACTGGTACAGATTATCGCACCGAATGAATAACCACGGAGCTATTTTTGACGTAGAAAAATCAGATCCCAAACACCATGTCCAAGTCTGCGTCCCCGACGTTCGAACTTCGTTACCGGACGATAATCCGGAGCCTCACTGTATTCATTTCTGGCTACCTTATTACGAAACCCTTCACTCTGCTCCATCACCAGCATCATATGTTCCGCATACGCCTGCCAATCGGTGGCCATGTGAAATTCACCATCCAGCTTCAATTTTCTACGCACCAGCTGTACAAACTCATCCTGTACGATGCGGCGCTTGTGGTGACGTTTTTTATGCCATGGATCGGGAAAGAACAGCAGCAGTTTATCCACACTGGTGTCAGCAATCTGGTTCTTCAGGATCTCAACCGCATCCTCTGACATCAGACGTACATTACTTATACCCAGCTCTTCAAGCCGCAGCATCAACGCACCAACCCCAGGACGATGCACCTCGATACCGAGAAAATTCCACTCCGGGTGCAGTTGCGACATATGCAGCATCGCCTCTCCATTACCAAAGCCGATCTCTACCACCACCGGTGCCTGTCGGCCAAACAGTGCGACAAAATCTATCGGCTGGCCATCGGCCTCGACACCAAAGCGTGGCCACAACACATCCATCGCCCGCTGCTGGGAGGGAGTCATGCGTCCCTCGCGACGGACAAAGGAACGGATACGACGATATATAGGCTGGTCTGTCATAAGTGTTCTTATATATATGGCTCAGAGAACAAACGCAGAGTTCACAGAGATGTGGAGTCGCAGAGGATCAAAAAGCCTATCTCCACGTCTCTGTGAACTCTGCATTCTCCGCGCTACTCTCTCGATCTTTAAAAGAAGGTGCCGTCGATGGGGGAGGAGGCGCTGGCGTACTGCTTGCGTGGCATGCGGCCGGCGAGGAAGGCCTCACGTCCTGCTTCCACTGCCTTTTTCATCGCCGAGGCCATCAGTACCGGGTCACCTGCAGCGGCGATGGCGGTATTCATCAGTACGCCGTCACAACCCAGCTCCATCGCAATGGCGGCATCCGAGGCGGTACCTACACCGGCATCCACTAGTACCGGCACCTTCAGCTCTTCGATGATGAAACGGATGTTATAGGGGTTGCGTATGCCCAGACCGGAACCGATAGGTGCACCTAGCGGCATTACCGCGACACAGCCCATAGCCTCCAGCTCTTTTGCGATGATCAGGTCATCGGTGGTGTAGACCATCACCTTAAAACCATCGTCTATCAGGGTACGAGCTGCCTTCAGGGTCTGCTGCACGTCAGGAAACAGGGTCTTCTCATCACCCAGCACCTCCAGCTTCACCAAGTCATGACCATCCAGCAGTTCACGGCCCAGCATACAGGTACGCACCGCATCCTCGGCGTTGTAGCAGCCCGCAGTATTGGGCAGGATGGTGTACTTCTCCGGTGGCACCACATCCAGCAGGTTCGGTTCACCGGGGTTTTGGCCGATATTTGTGCGCCGTATTGCTACGGTGATGATCTCCGCGCCACTGGCCTCGGTGGCTAACCGGGTCTGCTCCAGATCCGTATATTTGCCGCTACCCACCAGCAGCCGCGAGGTAAACTCCTGACCGGCAATAATCAGCGGGTCGTTGGCACTTTTTGCTTTCTCAGACATGGTGTTATCCTGTAATTCTGTAAGGGTGGCACCGCAAGGCTATCAGCCACCACCAATGGCATGTACTATCTCTACCTGATCGCCGGCTTTTAGTACACGGGTATCAAAGCTGCTTCGTGGCGCTATCTCGCGATTGATCTCCATCGCCAGGCGCTTGCCCGTCAGCTCCAGTAATTCCACCAGCTGCTGGGCGGTGCATCCCTCGGGGATCTCTTTGACGGTGCCATTTAGGGTAATTTGCATAGGGAAGTTGGCCGTAAGTATTGATATATTGGGCTGGGTTGATAAAAGCCCGATTCTACACCATTGACGAGCATGAAAAAATTACAAACCGAACAATAACGGGTCGATACAGCATCTAACAAACAGATTGCCCCATTAATTTAAATCAAGACTGACCAGATCATACAATATGGAAAAGAAGAATACCGTCGCCCCTGAGGCCACAAAAACCCTTGACGCGCTGTTTTTTGACCGCGTGCGTCGCATGTCTGCCAGCGTCGCCTACAAGGAATACGACAAAAAACGGCGCGAATGGCGCGGGGTTTCCTGGGCGGGTCTGGGCCTGGAGATGACCCGCTGGCGAGGAGCCCTGGAACGCGAAGAGTTCAAGCCGGGTAGTCGTGTTGCTATCATGCTAGAAAGCAGCAAGGAGTGGGTCGTATTCGAACAGGCCGCGATGGTACTGGATCTGATCGTTGTGCCGATCTTTCCCAATGAAACCCCGGAGAATGTCGCCTACATCATCCGTGATTCAGGCTGTGAGGCCATTCTGATCCAGGATATCCATGCCTGGGATCGTCTTGGCAGCATCCAGAATGTTATTGATACCATCCGCCTGGTCATACTGCTCACTGTCCGAGAGGAACAGGAGGAAGAGGTCAGGGAGCTGGCGGACAAGCGTCTGGTGATCGCCAAGGACTGGCTGCCGGTAGAAGGTGGCCCACTGCATGAGCGCAGCGCCGACACCAATGCCATCTGCACCATCGTCTATACCACCGGCAGTACTGGCCTGCCCAAGGGTGTAATGCTCAGCCATCTGAATATATTGACCAACGCCCGGGCAATGCTGAACATGCTGGCGATACGTCACTCAGACCTGATCCTTTCGCATCTGAACTTTGCCCACATCGTGGATCGTACCTGCAGCTACTACATGCCGATGATCGCGGGCGCCATTACCGCTTTCGCCCGCCACCATGAAAACTTTGACCGCGATCTCGTGGAGCTGGATCCATCGATCCTGATTACGGAGTCCCATTTCCTTACCCGTCTGTCACGCAAGGTAGATCAAGAACTGGAAGAGCATGTCTTTCTCGATCGTATGCTGTTCAAACTGGCGGTGAAGGCGGGCTGGGCAAATTTTGAGCAGGAACAAAAACGCATTACCTTTCATCCCCTTGCCTTTCTGTGGCCGATGCTCAAAGGCATGTCCAGCCATGCCATCTTGCCTAAGATCATCGGTAAGCGTCTGCGCCGCGTGATCACCAGTGGCACCGCCATGTCACCACAGATGTCGAAATTGTTTCTTGGTCTGGGTGTGAATGTACTACAGGGTTATCACATCACAGAGGCCGGAGGCATCATCAGCCTCAATACGGTAATGGAAAACTTCGCTGAAAGCGTTGGCCTCTCCCTGCCTACCTACAAGATCAAGATCAACGAGGATGGGCAGATGCTACTATCCAGTGATAATGGCCTGTCGCAGGGGTATATGGGACAAGCATCGGATGAAGATGACAGCACCTTTGTCCTCGACCGGCTGAACACCGGTGACATGGCGGAATACCATGACAAGCACCTGTTCCTGCATGGCCGCATGAGTGAGCAACTCAAGATTAATAACCGTTACTACAATCCCGAACTGTTGGAAGCGGCAATCATCGGTGACAGTCTGTTCGACTTCGCCTACGTCAGCGCCGAGGGAGATGCCCTATGTACTCTGGTGGTACTCAATCGTAGTCTCTGGAACAGCCTTACCGGCGATGCTGGCCTGGACCCCAAGGATGCCAACAACTATAGCCATCCCAAATCCTTCGGCCTGCTTATCAGCCGCCTCAACACTGCTGTGCGTAACCTGCCCTATCCTCCGGAGATCAAAGCCTTCATCGTTTCCGATACAGCATGGTCGGTCGAAAATGGCCTATTGACACCCACCCTAAGGCCCAAACGTGATGCGATACACAAGCGTTTTGCGGTGCAACTGGCCAGTGCCTATGCCCAGGCCCACAGCGACTCCATCTCTGCGATCCGTGAAGAGCTCTCCGGTAGCTCAGGTCGAAACGTCTCTGACGAAGACATCCCCACCCTCTAGGCGCTCAGCCTTTTCGGTGGCTGATAGTGAGACTGGGTCATCAGATCCACTCCGCACTGCAGCTTCTCAAACCAGGCAAGAAACTGCTCGACCATCTCACGCCCTTTGAATGAAGGGCCGTGTTGGGGCACGATCCACTCCACATCCATATTTCTAATCATATTCGCCCAATATTGGCATACCTTATTCCCATTCATATAACGCTGATGGAAACGCAGCATCTTTGGTGCATGAGAGGCAAAGTCCCCTACTGGAACCGATAGTTGATCATCGTCAACCGCAGCGGCACCGACATCACCGGAGAACAGGATCTTGCTCTGCGGATCATAGAAGTGAAAATTTCCTTCCGAATGCAGGAAGTGGGCAGGGATTGCCTGCAGTATCGATTTGCCAATACGGATCTCCATACCTTCATCAGGGATTCCGATCAAGCGTCCCTCTGTGGCACCGGGACTGCAAAAATGGGGAATAAAGCGCTTCCATACCTCCGGCACAATAACCTTACAGCGACTGCCCACCAGCCACTTGTTCAGGGAGGCAACGATGTCGGGGTCCTGATGTGAGGCGATCACATAATCGAGATTTTTTATAAAAACATGGTCACTGGCCTGCATAAACAATCTGCTATAAGTTAGATTACCGCCTGGATCCAGCAGAGCAGCATGGCCGTTATCAACAATTAAAAACTGATTCGCCTGTACACTGTCACACTCTTTCTTTTCTCCCTGGGCACCTGGCTTATCGCAGGTCACCAGATCTTCAAAAGCTACGCACTTGTGCCCATCCTCTTCATGGAGAATGATCATCCCTCCACCTCATGTTTTTTATCTGTTATGGTTGGCCGCCATAATAGTGGAGCCTCTCCGCATTTAACTTGATCGGGATCAGTACAGGCCATTATTTACCCCATGAAGACAGACAGATTCAGCCAACAATTGCTTACCTGGTATGACCGCTACGGGCGACACGATCTGCCCTGGAAACGGAATCCTTCTGCCTATAGGGTCTGGGTATCAGAGATCATGCTGCAACAGACACAGGTTGCTACGGTAATACCTTATTTCGAACGTTTCATGCAGCGTTTCCCCGATCTTCTCTCCCTGGCCACCGCAAACACCGACGAGGTCCTGCATCTGTGGACAGGACTGGGCTACTACGCACGCGGTCGAAATCTGCACAAGGCGGCTCAACAAATCATCACAGATCACGACGGGGTATTTCCTGTATTGTTTGAGGAGGTCATCGCACTGCCCGGCATCGGCCGCTCTACCGCCGGAGCGATCCTTGCCCAGGCTATGGGACAGCGCCATGCCATCCTCGATGGTAACGTCAAACGGGTGCTCTGCCGCTATCACGCCATCGAAGGCTGGCCGGGCGAAAGAGCCATAGAGCAACAGCTGTGGCAGCTGGCGGAGCGCCATACCCCGTCACAACGTCTGGCAGACTACACCCAGGCAATCATGGATCTGGGCGCCACCCTCTGCCGACGCAGCAAACCCCGCTGTCAGGAATGTCCCATACAGCAGGGGTGTCAGGCAGCACAACAACAGCGACAGAACGAGCTGCCACAACGTAAACCCAAAAAGGCTATACCGGTAAAAAACACGCGTATGCTAATCCTCACCAATTCCGAAGGTGAGGTTCTGCTACAACAACGCCCTCCCAACGGACTGTGGGGCGGCCTCTGGACCTTGCCACAGTGTGACGACGAGGCTGCCGAGCTGAAGCTATGGGTCGCATCTGAACTGGGCCTGCGGCTGCAACAGATAACCATATGGCCTGCCATGCGTCACAGCTTCAGCCACTACCATCTGGATATCACCCCGATCCTTGCCCTGGCCCTGCCTCTGGATAACCGAATCATGGAAGCCGGGGCCACAGTCTGGTATAACAGCCAGCAACCTGACGAACGTGGTCTGGCCGCCCCGGTGGTGAGGCTATTGCAACAACTACAGCTAGCAAAAACCCTATGAAATCAAGGGTTTCGAACCACGTTCTGATATCGCATACAGTAATGAGCTAAGGAGTTATTGATGAGCCGCATGGTAAATTGCGTCAAACTGGGCAAAGAGGCTGAAGGGCTGGAAAGAGCTACTTACCCGGGCGACCTGGGCAAAAGAATTTTTGATAATGTCAGCAAAGAGGCCTGGCAGATGTGGATGGGTCAACAGACCATGCTGATCAACGAGAACCGCCTAAGCCCTATCGACCCCCAGCACCGCGCCTTTCTGGAAAAGGAGATGGAGAAGTTCTTCTTTGGTGAAGGTTCTACCCCGCCAGAAGGGTTTATGCCGGAAAAATAGCATCACTCATAAACGCGGCTAGAGGCCGCGTTTTTGTTTTCCTTATCAGACACTTCAATAAATTCCTTGACTCTGAACCCGTCTGCCGCTTTAATATGGCGCTTCCTGGAGGCCAGGTAGCTCAGTCGGTAGAGCA
>Ga0224506_10001154_pt1 | contig 19255 bp, 19 predicted proteins | sample SF_Jan12_sed_USG_2_FD_169108 | JGI IMG/M metagenome (GOLD analysis project Ga0224506, IMG submission 169108) | Sediment microbial communities from San Francisco Bay, California, United States - SF_Jan12_sed_USGS_8_1 | ecosystem: Environmental > Aquatic > Marine > Sediment | place: USA... | reverse complement strand
ATGGCCCTTAGGAGATTCCAATTATAAATATAATCAATCCTAGTTTTACTTTTATTTTTATTATTTTAGGCAAATATCGTGAACTATACGAAATATCTGAACTGTGATGACTGTAAGAAGACATGACTGTATTGTGTACCACACAGAAAAGAGATTAAAATGAAACTAAAGAGACACGAATTGCAAAAAACATTACAGATTAGAGATGTACAGTCACCATTGTACAAAAAATCGATCAGAAATTTGTTTGAATCATATGTACGGTAGAATGCGTAACTAATTTCTCAAAGGCAATAATGATCCGAAGGATCTGGAACCGTCTGTTAGGACAATAGGGTTAATCATTCACTTGATCCTCTCGAGGAGGATCCTAGACTGTCTGTCAAAACTGATGAATTCTCTCAAGAATTCTTTCTCTTGTAAATATCAGCTATAACTCTCCAATCTTCATCATGAACAGCTCCAATTAGTGAATAAAGTAAATTGATAGTTGGTTTGTGGTTTTTCTTGATTAACTCAAATGCCTTCTCAGGACCTAATTTTTCTAGATCTTGAATGGTGAATATTCCAATCTCGTTTAACCAAGACTCACTTACATGACCGATATTTCTGAACTTGGATTTCATGATATGAACAAACTAGAAAAGTTGGTTCAAAATGATTAATGTTTTGTGATTCCTTAGAATTTGCCAAAAAGGACCGGACCATCAAACATGGCTGCTAAAATTCAGATGATGGCTAGATGTTTTATCAGATAAGATATCTTCAACGATAACCATCAGACATGCCAGGGTCGGTAAATACCTGATCTATTCCGTATTTGTTCTTTTTTGAGTATTTTATCTTCTTTCCTGCCTTTTTGTGAATCTTGTAGTAATGGGTCCATAAACGCTCTTGGTTTTCAAATGTCATGTCACATTTCGAACACTTGTTCTTTTGTGTTTTTTTGTTAAAGGGCCACATTACAATAATAAACATCCCGTCACGTAAATACATGATGTTTTCCTTGTCAGATTACTTTGTGATTCTGGTCTTAGAATGGTGGTTTTATTTCTTAAATGGTCTGATTGCCTTGTATCTTCCATCCTTTAGCTGTATGAACAATGCTTGACTGCCAAAGGGGTTTCCTCTTCTATATGCTGCAAATATCTTCCTGAAGGTGCCTTTGTTTTTTGGCCTACAAATCTTGGTTGCTTCCATTGGAAAGAATGGTTCCTTTAGTTTCCTTGATGTTATTGCCTTTACTACCTTGAAGTACGCTTGTGGTGCCATGATATAATCTCCGAAGGAGATGGGAGTTAATATGAATTTGGTAGTATTATTCTCAAATGAAACAACATCATGGATCATTGTAAATTTCATGGTTCATCAAACAGATTCACAATCCCAGAAAAAGATTAACCATGAAATTATAGGATATAGTATATTGCGAACTTTTGATGTTTTTTAGGTCATCATCTGCCAGATAGTAATTTTTGTGCCTGGTTAGCCCTATTGTATCTGGAGTCTCAGGAGCTAATATCAGGAACCTCTGGAGTTTTAGTACTCTGGAACCTCTGGAGCTATTTCTCTGGAGTCTCAGGAGTTATTTCTCTGGAACCTCTGGAGTCAGTTATTATCTAATCCCCATACTAATTCATGGAAGAATCATTTGGAAGCATACGAAAGGTCTGGATGGAGGCAGGTACAACATACTGTACAAGCATACCGTTAGAGATTGCAAAGAGGTTGGAGCTGGAAGCACAGGACATGTTGTATGTAGATCTGGTAGATGATCTGATTGTTATGAAAAAACATGAATCTCATCTCACAAAAACTGAAATACAAAAAACAAGAGATGCGTCAGATAAATTGAAAATGGATGAATCCAAAAATGGTAAAAATAATTCAACAGACACCATCATAGAAAATAAAGAAGAATCAAATCCACTTGACGGACACGAGTTCTAAACCACAAAAACCAATACATTTTCCTTTTCTTTTTCTTCTATTTGTGATTCTCTGATTTCTTTTAGTCTGTTAATTGTGGCCCAGCCATGATAAGCTGCAAATCCCATCTTTGGCCATTTTATCATATTCTTTCTTGCAGCTTCAGGATGTGACGCAAGTTCTGAAGAGGACTCTATCTCCACTGAAATTGCCTTGTCAGTTTCATAGGAATATGCTATCAGATCAGTTCTGTCTTCCTCTTTTTTTACTGATTGGTCTGCAATTGTAATGAAGTAACCTTTGGAGAGATAACTGTTTACTGCCTTTTCTGTAAGGTAGGGGATGTCGTCTGCTGTTCCAATCTTTGTACTGTCAAATGTGAAATATTTCTTTTTTGTGTTATCTGATAGAATATATTTTGCATTTCTGTTATCCTCATCTACCACATCTAGCATCTTTTTTTCTACCATATCATGTAAGACATCAGATACATCATCTCTCTGAGTTGCCTTGAGTTTTTCAGTAATCTGTCCCAGCTGGAGTGGTTCTTCATTGTTTTGATACAACATCAACATGATTTGCCATTGAATCTTTTCTGGTAGAGGTACGGTGATGTATTTCATCCATTTGATTGATTCAGTTTGGGCCTCAGAAATTAGAGATGTAGTTGACTGCTCAATTGCGTGATATTTTGCCTTTTGAGAGGAGATAAACTGTTGAATCTGCTTGTCAGAATTGGATATTACAGGCAGGTCTGGAAGCCAGAATTGTACTGGTGTAGGCTGTTCCTGGCCTGATGCTGCCCTCATCTTGTATGTCCAGTGAAAATCCTCCTGGGAGGCCATCTGCTGTGTTAATTCTTTTGAGAATTTAGGATCCCAGATGTTGCCCAAACGTGATGCGTCCTTGCCTGAGATTCTTCCTGCAAGCTGGGTTCCACTGTTCCCTACAATCTCCTCTAATAGTTTATCATCAATTTGTGCCATTGTTTGGTGTGCCAACAACAATCCCAGACGATATGATCTGGCCTGCGATAAAATTAGTGATAAGATTTGTAAATCCTTTACAATTTGAAATTCATCAAGAGCTAGAATCACCTGGTTTCTTTCCTCTTCTTTTTGTTTTGATGCTCTCTCTAGTATGGTAAACCATAATTTTATCACAAAAGCTTGAATTGCCAATGGTTGTATGTGATGAGCCAGATTCAATGTTGAAATTCTAACTATTGTGTAGTGACCTGGTTTGATTAATTCTTCAAATGATACAGTTCCATGTCTCTGACAAAATACTTTTTTTAGAATAGGATCTGTTGCAAACTGCTCAACTCTGTTGAGTAACGGAACAAAAGAATCTGGTTTTAGTGACGCAATTGATGACAATGCCTGCTTTAGTTCATCACCTGGCATTCCCAATGCTTTGAACATTATTTGCAGATATTTTTCTCCTTCATCTTGAAGCTGGATAATAATCTCATACATGTCGATAAATGTTGGTGCATCATTTTTGTAATACATGTAAAAGAGTAACACTCTGAATATTCGCTCCATCTGCACAAAGGTCTGTTGCTGTCCGTACCATTCCTTTACCATTTCCAAAAAGTAACCGACGTAACGTGATACTGTCTCATCTCTTTTTCCTGGAGAATATTTTGGCAACTCCAATGGGTTGATGGAGAATCCCGTGTCCAGTGGTTCCAGATAATGAATCATTTCATGATTCATTGATAGTTCGGAACATTGTACAATGAATTTTTCTGAATCCTCACCTTTTGGATCCAGGTAAATGAAACTGTTTGGAAATGTACCATTTAGATTTGATTCCTCTAGATGTTTTGCGATTACTCTGATCAGTGATGTCTTACCAGAACCAGTACCGCCAACGCAGTATATGTGACGTGAAAAGTCAATTGGTGAAATTATTGCAGATTGCTCTTCAACCAAACTGGATTGTATGCCATATGAAATCTTGCGGGATTCCTCAAAATATCCAATGTTAAATCCCCTCTTGTTTACCAGTTTTGAGGGCAGAGATACGTTCCTAGTTGTCTGGATGTTTCGAGTTGTAGTTGGGTTTGGCAGATGGACAAACAATGGTAGCTCATTTGGATTCAAAATAAGAAATGGCATCGGCTTTCTTGTCCTGTATTCTGCTGTGAGAATCGTCTTTTCAAAATAATCCTTTATGGCAGGAACCATGTATTTTTTTGGATCTGGAATCAGTCTCAAATCAAACATTGAGAGCCGTGGATAATCCTTTTTGGCATGATTGTTAATTGTGATTGGGGCTCCAGCCTTTTTGTATTTGGAATTGTAAAATGATCTGTAATTGTAAGAGTATTGTGTGAGATGGTCATGTTTTGATTTTATCTGATCAAAAGAAAGTGTTGGCTTGCCATATGCAATGCTGTTGTCTTTATCATCGTCATCGTCTTTCTTCTTTGTCTGAACCAAACCGCGAATGCACATTACAATCTGAGTGTCTTGTGTCTTTTTTGTTGAATCATGCAGTAAATCTTTGTAGTTGTTGTAAAAATCCAAACCGTTCTCTGGATTCTCATATGACTTTTTGTTTGTAAAATCATCAACCCATGTCCTGTACTTTTTGCTCGTGATGTGTTTTATTCTTGTATCTAGTCTTCTCTGGTGATTTCGAAGATATGAAATGAAATTGTATGGTGCAAAGACAAACTGTATCCATGCATAACCATGTACCTGAATGGAATTTGAAATATTTGTAATTAGCTGGTTTTGTTGTAATGTGGTATCCAAAATAGTAGAGTAATGCCCATGCTGCAATGACACATCAAATATTTCATATGAATTGTTTTTTGGAGAAAACCATTGTGGTATCGTTTCTTGTTGAGATACAAAAGATACATTTGGATATACATTCTGAAATGAGATCTTATAGTTTGCCAAATCCAGTTTGTTTTGTGCAGACAGGATATACTTTAGCTGCTTGTTTTTGCCATCCCACCAAATCTCAAATGAACGAATCGTTTTCAGAGTGGGCGAAATAAGTTCAGGAATTGTTGTAATTGCGGATTTTGTATCCATAGATATTGGAACCTTTAGAGAACAGCATGACACATTGGAGTTTGTCTGTCCCAGAAAATCTCTTGTTTTATCCAATAAACCTGACTGCTTCTCTTGTGATAGTGACCAGAATTTACCCAAATGAAATCAAAAACATATCTGGATTTTGATATAACTCTTGAAAAAAACACAATCCAAATATTTACAATGTAACATGAGTCATACAGAACATTAGCGTCACTAAACGATTTTTTGATAAAAACAAAGATCATATTATAATAATTCGGAATTTTTAGGAAATTGTATGAATGTATGGAGACTATTTGTCAATGTCTGAAAGTGAATTAAAACGAACATGTAAAGGAATTTGCCAACAATATCGTGCTGAACGACCTAGAGATGGGAATCGATATGCCAATGGTCAAGTGCGTTGTCTAACATGTGAAATTTACATGACTAGAGAAGGATGTCAAGATAGACATGGCAACCAAGCTCAAGAAGGGACAGAAGGTCTTAGATGCAAATGTTGTAATTACAAAGTTAGAACAAAACCTCGAAATAGTTTCCTCAAAGAAAAATTTCACAACATTGTAGCTAACACTGGAAACATCTTTGAGGATGAGCCATTACAATTTCCATCTCTATACAGTCTGAATGAATCCAAAGAAGAAATCAAAAAAGAGATTCTAATTGATGATGAAACAATAGAGCAGATTGTAAGTACATTAGTTTCAGGTAAGAATATTCTTTTAGTAGGTGCTGTTGGATCAGGAAAGACACATCTGTCAACAATATTGCCACGCATAGTTTGGAATGAAATTGGAGGATATAATACGCAAGTGTATACTGCAACCGCAGACTGGACTACTCAAGAAGTTATTGGAGGAATTGTTCCAAAAATAAGTGAAAACGGAAAACCATCATACAATATTCAATTAGGATGTGTATCTGAAACAGTATCGCAAAATTGGCTAAATGGAACTAGCCAGTCAGAGAAAAGAGTGTTTGTTGAATACGATGATGAAGATGATAATGATGATGTAAGGAAATTCAGAGGGACATGGCTTACCATTGATGAGTTCAATAGGGCAAATATTGATAGGGCATTTGGACAATTGTTTACGGCCCTAGAATACCAAACATTGCAACTTCCTACAACAGACAATGAAAAGTCCTATGAGGAACTCAAAATACCTAAAGATTATAGAATTATTGGAACTTTAAACACCGCAGATAAACACTTTCTTCACACATTATCTGATGCCCTAAAAAGACGATTTGCAATAATTGAGCTGCCCATACCCACGATTGATCAAAAAGAGACTGAATTGTATTATGTTGTCAAAAAAAGCCTTAAGGATTTAGAGAATGTCAGGACCACTTTGAAAGTAGACGATCAAAGCAGACAAGTAATCTCAGGGAGCGACATTGATGCAGAAAATATACTTGATAGTCTCTATCTACTGATGACATACATTCGTGAAATCAAGCCTGTGGGTACTGCTTTGATGATATCCATGTTTAGATTCATGGTTTCACATCATACCATAACTGGAAATTGGGAAAAAAGCTTGGATCTAGCACTTACGTCAAACATAGCCCCACAGTTAGAGAGTCTTCCTTATTGGACGCTCAAAGTTGCAAAATCTATTTTTTCCTCTACCCCAGGTATTTTCTTTAGAACAGATGCAGAGATACTCCGAGAGGGAATTGACAAATACAAAAATGATTTTGAACATGCAGTTAATTTCATTGGCAAATTCAAAAAAATTCCACGAAGACAAATTCTCAACAATTTCAAAAATTCGACTCTTGCGCCAGAAGATTATGACATGTTAGATCCCTGGGACAAAGATTTGATTCGACCAAAACTGCCTTCCTTTAGAAAAACATTGGAACAAATAATTCAGGAAAAAGGAATCTTTGAAGAGGTTGAATTTGGCAATGAAGAACAGTAATAGAGATCTGCAACCAATATTGTATAAAATCATCAAAGATATTGACGAAGATGAATTCAATTCCATATGTGCGTCCTTTGAATATTTTTCATGGAAATATTCTGACATTATAGAAAAATATCCCTCTGAGTTTTCTGTGTTCCAAAAGCATAGGACAACTTGGAAAAATCAACTCAGAGAAATAAAAAACTGGAATGAACTAGGCGTTGAGACTATGAACAAGAGACTTTTGCAACTATGCATTAGATATCTTCCTAAAGAAAATGATTTCTTTAGGATTGATTCAGAGATAGGTTCCTTCACACTTCCAACACGATTAGATGTCCTAAACAAAATATCTCTATTGGCAAGAGAGTTAGTTTATGATATTTTTCCCAGAATTGAAAATCATATTAATTTTAAGGGAGAAGTGAAACTAGAAGAGTCAAGGCAGGTCAGAGGCAATATTAATTGGTCTCAGACAATAGTCAAATCAATCAATAGGGGAGAAGAATATCCACTAATGTTTTCGTGTTCAATTAATAAAATTGATTTTGAAACTCCTGAAAATATTTTAGCTGTTGCTTGTTTGCTAAAACTAAAAAATGCCGTAAACTATCTACTTAACTCAAACACAACTATCAGTTTCAGTTATGCAGAAATCAACATACTAAAAAATCTCAAATATCAAATTGAAAATCTACTTTATCACACTACCCTCAAAGATATGATTTCACAAACTTCTAACTATGCTAGCATGAGCAGCATATACAGTAGATTTTTCCAAAAATTAGAAGAAAACGTCAGCTTGAGAATAAAACAAGGACTGATAAAACAATCTTCCTACATTGATCTTCTTGAATGGTTTCAAAAGTTTAGAGGCTATAATGTAAGAGCACTGACAGAAAAATTCACCAACTTTCCAATGGACCACAAAGAATCAATTGATACAATGTATGAGTTATGGATAATCTTTGAAATGGTGTCATATTTTATTGAAAGTAAAGATGTGCAATTAGTTCAAGTGCTAAAAAAAGACAGCAAGTTTTTGGGATTTCAGCTAAAACACGATGATTTGGTTTTCAACATAAACTACCAATATGAGAAAAAAGGCTGGACGGGTACAGAATCTAATCCTGATTTTACCGTTCAGATACCAGGTACAGAAAAGATACCAATAGTAATGGATCCAAAAAATTGGAAATCAAATTCCGGAGAAGCAATACATAAAATGTTGGGATATCTTATGAATCTAAACAAGTTTGGCGCATCTATTGGAATCTTGTTCTTTTCTTATGCAATAGGACAACATACACAACAAGGCAAAGAAAATGTCAGAAATATCATTGAAAAACCTCATGAAATTCATGGTAAAGAACTAATGTTCACAACAATGGTTGCCAACCCAAATGATCTCAGTGATCTTCCAGTGATCTTTGACAAAGTTTTTGATTATATCAAAAATTCTGTACTAAACAGTGTTTATTATTATGAAATGCAAAAAGGGGAATCCAGTGCGGATTGCAAATGTCCAAAATGTTTTAAAACTGCAACTTCAGCTGATGAAATAAAACTGTTATTTGGTTTTAGAAATATAGGTGGCACAATAAGAGCTCAATCATGGTGTAGAGAATGTCGAAAAAGAAAAAACAATAGAATCTCTTATCAAGTCTAAAATCAAAAAAACCATACTAAAATATGATTAAAAAAATCCAGGTAATAACAACAAAACCAACCCAATCATCATAAACAAAACAAATGGTGGTGCATTTTGCACAAATCCTTCCACCTGGGAAATCTCTTTGTTCCTTGAAATCAACACAAATGATCTGTTTTTTGGAATTACAGGGTATTGATTCTCTCCTAAAATGACAAATCTCTCGTATCCTCTTCTCCTGTGAATAAAAAATATGGCAAGCATCTTTCTGTAGAATGGTTCCCCTGCAAATTCGCAGAACAATGACTTTCTTTTTGCAAACATCATATCCGCTAAATTGAGTATTACATTATACAGAACAGTTGCAAACACAACGAGAATCAAGGCCAGTATCGTACCCAATATTGGTACCATCACAAACTCATAGTGTACTGGTAAGATTACTGCAATTGATATGATGCCAAATACATCAGCCATACCGACAAATTTCATCCTGTACAGCAAGAATGCAAATACGCATGATGTAAAAAATGAAATAACATGATATGCTGAAAATGACTCATAGTCAATCACATGTATGATTCCACCAATCCCTGCAAATCCAATCCACAATACGTCTGGAATCTTTCTTGTCTTGTAATCATAGACTGATGCAATCGCAAACAATGTCAACAAAATAATAATTCTGATCTGGAATAACTCCAACATGATTCTTCATTGCAAATTTAATAAAACCAAAAGGGAAAAGGATCCAATTTAATTCACATTTTTTGTGAATCTAATTGGGTCCTTTTGGAATGCTTATCATTCGGATATCCAAACCAAGTTCGTTATTGTCAATGATGTAATCTACATATTTTTCATACGTGTCGCCACACCACAGAAACAAGGATTCAAGGTCATCATCATATGTGCGCAGGAACTCTATTGTAGGTTTGGCCATTTTGATAAAATCCCCTGAGACAACATACACAAGATTTCTTGATGTCAAATGGTACAGTGATTTTGAGATGTTGGTTCTGTGATAAATTGCAGCAGACAGAGAAGATGAATTCACATTATCACTTGCTGCATCATTGGTGCAATCCCTCTGATAGTATTCTCGAAATGCAGATAACTGGTAGAAAAATTCCGGGTTTGACTTTACCCTGTGGTAGGTTTCAGCCAAAAGACACAATGACAAAAACGATATGCCATCTAGTTTCTGACAAAGGGCAAACCATCTCCCCTTTTGGGTGATGGAGTACCTGCCCCTTTGTCTGGATTCCAGGTATCCGGAATATTTTAGCTCCAGCACAATCTTCTTTGTGAATTTGTATGGTTTTCCTATTCTCTTTGAAATATCCGAGAGAAGAAACTCTGAGATGCCATTGCTGTTGGAATGGTAATCATATGACATCTCAAGTATTCTTGCAGATGTGGAGTCCTTTTTGATGTTGCTTCTGTACAGCAAAAGCTCCCTGACTCTTCTGTTGTGGGTATTGTTGTTGTCAGTAGTAGAGTTGTTGACAGCACTGATTTTATCCAATATCCTTACTGGTCATTCCAGAATACAGAAAACCTCATGGTCCTGTCTTTTTGGGATTTTACAAATGATTCCAGTGCCTCAATTCCTGAGACATTCTTGTGCCTAATGAGGCAGTCCTTTTCTTCAACTTTTAGAAACTTTACAACATCAAGCGGGATTGAATATAGTTTCTTTGAGGGGATTGGGTTTGTCTTTATGATGTTCTTGTTTGCAGAATGATCTATTTTTGAGACTGTCCCGTTTTTCTTGTCAATTATCATCTCAGGCTCTCCGTTTTGGTCTGGGATGACTATCATGTTTGGCAGGGTCTCAAGAATCTGTCTTGTTTTCTTTGAGGGTTTTGGTGATGTTGATCTTGCTTTTTGTTCAGTGTTGCTGGTGGTGGTGATGCTGCTTGCATGTGGTTGTTTGTTCTTTGATTTTTCTTTGATGGATTTCTTGTTGTCAACTGACTCTGTTGATGTATCTTCTTCTGTTGATTCTTTTACAACTTTTTCTTTTCCAATATCTTTAATGTCAACAAATGTTGCCACAGTTGATTCTTCTCTTTTGTTCTCTGTTCTGGTTGCATCTTGTCTTATCATCTGGATTACAGAATCAATCTGTTCTGGTGTCATCCAAAACAGTCTTGAATCGTTCTTTTTCTGAAGATCAAGCTGTATGAAATTGATCAATCGCAGCTGGTCTTTTACGACAGACATTCGTGAGATTTTCTCCAGGACATATTGCGGGATGCTTGCCTGTATTGCGGTAATTGACTTTCTCTTTGAGAGATCAGCAACAAGTGTCTCCAGTTCTGTTATTGCGGATTCTGACATGTTATTACCATTTGTTGCCATCAGTAATTTTCCGTACTGGTTCTTGTCGATTCCCAGGAATTTTAGAATCTCTGATTTTGCTTTTTTTGTCCTCTCTTGAAGAGAATCTACCATGCTGTATATTGCAGGCGTGTTTATCACGTCATTGCATAATACGTCCTTGAAATGCTCCATCATTACATCAGACAAGCTCTGAAACGATTCCACAGTACATCTGATTTCCTTGTTTGACTGCTTGCAAGCAATAACAACATCATGATGGTTTAGGGCATAGTTTTTCTGCTCTACTTGTGCTATTCTGACTGTTGGCAATTCTTCAGTAGACATAAAGGAGTATTTTCTGATATTTGCCTCAAGGATGATTCCGACATTTACTGGTAGTGTGTAGACTGTTCTTGGCTGGATTCTCTGAATTGTTTCAGTGCTCAATTGGTGATGCACCTCATTATTGCCATCTCTGTTGCCTTTTTTGCCATTGTCCTATAGTCTGATTTAGGGAACATCCCGATCAGGTCATCCAGATACACTTGGGAATTCTTCCTTAAAGTGGACACATCAGAGATATCATGCTCTTTTTGCGCCTGCTGGACAAACAGATTCAGGTAAAATCGCCTCTTTGTCTCTTTACTATCAAACGCAGGAGAAAAACCAGTCTTGAAGATGATTCCTTTCTGGTCTGAGGCACTCTTTACGCTAAGGCTGCTGCAGACAATGTCTTGCACTGATTTTTCATCGTATGGAATTGCCATGTTTTGCAGGGTTTGGTAAATCGCATGACACATCTTTTTTGCCTTTGTTAAACTAGATTTGTCATGAGAAAATACTTGCCAACAGTCTTCTGATATCGTGCTGTTCAATGACAGTTTGCGACAAATATCAGAGAACACCAAAAGGTTTTGATCTGACTCATGTGTATGAAATTTTGATGAAACAATCTTTTGCTCATCATTTGGGTCTCCACCAACTTGCTTTCTCTGGTGAAGGTTGAGATTTGTCTTGCAAAGCATCTCGTATGGAATGGTGTTTTCTATTTCTTGTTGGAATGTTTCATTTTCCAAGACAACGCCACAACTTTTGCAGACAGTCTCGTTTTCAAAGGGGAGAAAAACAATTTCTGGTTTTGTACAATAGCATGATTGCACAGAAATTAAATTTTGTCTCATGTCTGGGCCTCCGGTAACTAACTAATAAGGTTGTCAGGCAAAACAATAAATTAGAAACCTTCTTTTTCAACAAAAATATTTTTCACATTCTTAATTTTAGAAAAGATTTACCTCAAGTCAACTAATTACATCGGGATTAGTTGGACTGTATATTTTGGTAATCTATTTGTTTTAATCCAATGTGGTCATAGTAATTGCGTTCTGTGCTGCCAGCGTAGATAGAATGCAACCGTTAGATGCTCTAAATCAGTTTGATAATTTGTAGATTAAATGATTTTATGCTATATGTTTAACAAAACATCTCAGAAAAGATCACAGTAAACACTCTTTTTTCTTTAGAATCAAGATTGTTTTATTGCCCCATATCATTAATCATAGAGTCTTTCAATGAAATTGCCCCATCATGATTTTCATCTATCTCAAGTATTTGACTTACAATATATGCTGATTCTTCGTATTGTTTTATCTCATATAGAGATAGGGCCTTTCCATAAAGCGCATCAATATTGTTAGGTTCAATTAGAATGATCTTTTCAAATAGTTCAGAAGCTTTGTTGTACTCACCAATACCATTAAGGTATTCTCCTTCTTTAATCAATTCATCTATAACTGATTGATCTGTCTCAGTTATTTTTACAAGCAGTGATTGTACTTTGTCTAATTTATCCTGTGCTGTCAATACCAGTATGAGTCCCTTTAGCGCATCAGCGTTACTGTCGTCTATGCTCAAGACTTTTTGATAGAGACTTTCAGCTGAACTATATTGTTCGGTTCTATAATTTACAAAAGCCAATCCATTGATTGTTTCAGTTTTATTTGGGTTTATTCCTAATGAAGTCTTGAATTCCTCTGTGGCTGCATCATAGTCTCCTAAACCAGTATATGCCAATCCTAGTCCATTATGTCCATTAACATTGTCTGAATCTTTCTCTAAAACAAATTTAAAGAATGGAATAGCTTTTTCAAACTCTTCTTGTTTTACTAAAGCATAACCAACTCCATTGTTTGCATTAATGTCATCAGGTTTTAGCTGCAACACTTGATCATAGTATAATTGCGCCTCATCAATTCTATTTTGTTCTGTAAGTACATATCCCAACCCATTTAGAGCCTCGACGTTATTTTGTTCTTTTTCCAAAACAACCTGATAGAATCTCTCTGCTGATGTGTATCTTCCCTCATCAGCAGCTCGGGTTCCGAATATTAAAAGTTCGTCTACACTTAGCTTTTCGTATTCAGGTATGGTAGTGGGTGAACCAATAGGCGATGGGGAAAACGTATCTAATGGAACAAGATTGGGCACCATACCAATAGAAACAACAATAATAATTCCAGTTATTATTCCCAAGAATTTTTTAGAAGTAAAAGTTGATGTAGATGTAACTGTAGTTGAATGAGATATTGGAGTATAAGGGGAATTAACAGTGACATATAGTGGAATGGAGGATCCTATTTTATCTTTAAAATATTTTTCTCGTATGTATGAGATTAACTGAAAATTATGTAGTTGATCCCATTCTAATCGTTTTTTTTGTAGGAGATTAAATTGATTGGACACAGTAGATTTTATTTTTTCAGCATAATCTATCCCTTGACGGGTTAAAGATAAACTAGCGTTAGATTCTTGATCTATGTTACTTGTTTTTACCATTCCAGAGATAATCAGGTCATCTATCACAAATTCAACCTGTTCGCTATATGGATAACCCTCTCTGAATTCAAATTTAACATGTGGAAGTTGTATGAATGGAAATATTTCTTTAACAGTGAGAAATATTTTACTCATAATCCTCCTTTTATCAATTAATGGAGATGGATTAGCATAAAGTAACAACAGTATTTGTTCTAACAAAGTGAGTTCGGAATTATTAGACATTTTCTCTCTCATCATATAGAAGGCACCAGATTTTTAATAGTAAAATAGTCGAGGTTATTTTCAGCTTTTTCTTTAATTAACCTACTAAATGTTCTTTTACACTGTTTATCATTAAAACAAATACAGAGAGGACAGAATCCTTTTCCTGTGAAAAAAGATTTAAAATCATGACGCAATCTAACAATACCTATATTGTATTCTTGTACAAAGGTAATAAGGTCTATCGATATTTTATAAAACCTAGAAATCTGGGGTTTCAAAGTTTCTTTATCGGAAGAAGAGGGAGTAAATCTGGATAGAATTGACTGCAGAAAAGTATTAGAAAGTAAGTAATATTCTTTGTTGCATCCCTTACAATGATAGAATATTTCTTTTTCAGATGGGGGATCTAATTTAAAGTCACCTCCGCCTACACCAGACACATTTCCTCCTACTTCTCTCAATCTGTCCAAAGGAGGATTTTTTTGTATAGGATTGTTACCGCAAAAAGGACAAAGTAATTCTTTCAATTTAGAAACCTAATAGAAATGTAGACAAGTGATTAATAATAATTCATACAAATGTGAAAAAATCCTAAATTTTTGGTATTTTTATTTCTTATAAAATAATGCAGAATGATATAGGGAATTGATTCGGTACTAGGCAAGAGAACCACTTCCTATTCTTTTTATTGCCTTTCTTGCATACTCTGGTTTTAACTCGATTCCATACCATTGAATTTCGAGGTGTTCAGCAGCAATGGCTGTAGTGCCTGAACCCATGAACGGGTCTAATGCTTTTCCGCCTGGAGGAGCACCACATTTGAGAAACCATTCCGCAAAGTCAACTGGAAATACTGCAAAGTGAAAATCTGCTGTCCTCTTGATTGTGATATCAAGAATAGTTCCAGGATCCCTTTTTGTTGTTTTGTCTTTTTTCCATCTCTGGTTTAATCCTAAATAATCTTCTGTACTTCCGCTCCTGTCTTGTTTTTTTATTCCATACTTGTCAGAACTTTGAATCTCTTTTTCTGAAAATGATTGGTTTTTGCCAAATCTCTTTTGCAGTTTGCCTGATTTTGCATCCCTTACCCTTCTGTTAAATGGTTCGGATGGTTTTGTGTTTCTTGGAACAAACACTGCTTCTTTGTTAAGATAATGTTTCTTTGACTTGCAGAGAAAATAGACGGGTTCTGTATTTTTCCAAAAGTTTACCTTTGATGATGTCGGCATTGCGTTTCTTTTGAGCCATGTTATGGTGTTCTCTTTTAGCCAACCGTCATCGATGCACTGTATGGCAAACCTTTCAGGTACCCCGTACTCTGATCCCTGGGTAATGTATCCGTCAGTTTTCTTGGCATAAGAATCACCCAAATTGACAAACATTGTTCCACAGTTTTTCAGCACTCGATACAGCTGGTTCTGCAGTCTTCTCATCTTGGATAGATACTCAAAGACTGTCTTTTCTTTTCCCCATTCCTTTTTGGTATGATATATGACATCATTGTAGTATGGCGGTGAAAACAAGATACAATCAAAATAGTCATCAGGAAATTCCCTGATTCTGTCAAGAACATTTCCAACAAGAATTGTCTTTGATGGAACTGATGACTGTGTTAAAGAGAGTTTGTTTTCAATCATTGTTTTTTGCCTCATAATTTTTCTTGTCTCTTCTTTTGTATCGTAATCTTTTGCCACAGCAAATGCAACAAAGTCTGTCGTTGTTAGAAAACCAAACCCTACAGTAACTGCAGAACCTGAGACCTAGTTCATACTTTTTCTGACCCCTACTTGTCTTACATGCATGTCTTGTACAGATACCACGGCAATGTCCACCTGCCCGCAATCCTCTGAATGATTTCTTTGAGATCTTGGAACGGTTTACAGTTTCTGCAAAGATTTCACTCATGGAGTCAAACCTCTCATCTGCAGAATTCTGTGACCATGTTTTGTGATTATTCCGCTACAGTGAATGCAGTAGAACAGGTCAATTGCATGCACCCCAAACTTTTGATACTTTAGCTTGTAGCATATCTCGTTGCATTCTTTGCACAACACATGTCGTCTAAAATCAGGCTTTTTGTAGGCACACTTTCCACATTTTCCATAAAATTTCCAGCATAGTGCAGTTGTATTGTTGCTGGTACTGCCACAGTCAGGGCATTTCATTACGTTATAGTAATCAGGGTTTGATCTTTTTGCACAATTGGCACATTGATTCCACAATTCCCAGGACTTGCCGTATCTCTGGCTTGTGATTCCACAACTGATGCAGGTTCTGATCATGATACAATCACCATTTACTTTACCTTCTGGTATCTTCCAGGCTTTGGCTCAAAGTATTGCGAAGTTCTATTCAGATTGGGATTGAATCTTTTCCAGTACGAATGGGCAGCTTCCTTTGTCTTCCAGTGATCCTCATGAGTCAGCATCTCTTCAATTAGTTCGGATTCAGTAAAGGAGCAATCTGCAGAATTTCTCTCCAGTTTTCTTACAATGCTGACAAATGCGTCATCCTTGTTTGCTGCCTTGTCATACAGGTTCATACCGACCAGTTTTCCTTCAGTGTTCATTCCAAGTGACATGAGGCATTCCTTCATGAAACTTATTGCCAGCCTGACACAAATCGAATCCACTCTTTCTCTTTGCAGAAACTTTGCAATTGCAGTTGAAATCCTGATCAGCTCAATTTCCTGTCTTGTCTCAAATGGCAAATCTGAATCTGAATCCTGTTCCACCCCCTCAAAGAATTCCGCAAATGATATGATCTCTTTTTCTGCTTCGACAGACAGCTTTGGTTCTAGCTTTCTGCAATGAGCGATGAGTCCTGCAAGTTTTCTTTCTGAAAATATCGGCTTTACAGTATCTCTTTGTTGTATTGTGTCTATGATGTGCTGCAATCTCTTTGCAGTATGATGGGTCTTAAACACCCTGACAATCAAGAATCGTGACAGTAACTCTGATTCGATTGGCTTGAGATTATCCATCAGGGTTTGCGCGTCATTCCATCGTCCGTTTTGCGGGTTTCCACATGCAACTATGGTACAGTTAATTGGTGTCTGAATGTTGAAAGGGTTCTTGTTGTAGGTTGCAATCTGCTGCTCCATTGTGGTGTTGAGTTCTTGTCGTGTTGTGCCCATCTTGTCTAATTCGTCTAATGCCAGTAACTCGTGCTTTACCACAAGCCCTGCCTTGAGGATCTTTCTTTTTCCCCAGTCCTCCTGGGAATACATCAATCCTCTTGCGCTGGCATTTGGTGCATCAGCATAAATGGCAAGATAGCGTATCTTGGCCAGGGACTTTATCATCTCGGATTTTGCCGTGCCTGGATTTCCCACCAGGTACACGTGGATGTGGGTCCTGTACTTTTGGAGTTTTGAGCTGCCAATGGCTGACAACAACAGGGCCATCTTTGGTAGCCTGTTCTCTACAATGTGTGGCGCAAACGACGATGTGACTTTGGTGATAAACTCATCAGGGTTATCATCAGCTAGTTTCTTAAATTTATCCAATTCTTGTTGTGGCAGAGTAATTTCAGAATCATCTTCCAGTCTTTGCATGTTGATGATTTCAATTTCTACATCCATTGCCAAACTAGTTTTGGAATCAGATCCACTACCAGCAGTCCTGTAAAATCCTGTAACACGAACTTTGTCCCCTGTCTCAAATGCTCCAACAAATCTACCAAATGCCTTTCCTGGAATCTTTCTCAGGATCTTTTTCTTAGAATATTCTGTACTGTCTTCTTCCAGCCAATAGTACTGAAAGTCCTCATAATATGTCTCCTGTCTGTTTCCGTCTCTTTCCTTAGAATATTTTTCAACAAAGACTCTTCCACTTTTTTGCGTGTCATATGCATCCTCAATTGCTTGCTGTACCTCCATTCCGTTAATGGTACAATCAAATGACACAAGCTTGTCAATTCTGCTGGCACCAATGTTTGATAGTGGAATTGGTTTGAGTATTGTTGGATTGATGTTTACATTACCCAATACATTCCTGTAAACTGAAAAGACCCACTCTAAATCTCCTTTCAAGAACAGTTTTGAGATCTGTTGTTTTACCAGAGTGGCCCTTGACTTGTCAGCACTGTCTGCAATTTTTCGCAACATTGATTCTAGTTTTGATTGGTCAGTTGGAACTATTGCCTCTGACATCCTGACAGACCAAAACTTTGCAATGGCGTTTTGTATGTAATATTCCAGTTTTGAGATGATTCTTTTTTGGTGATGTCTTAACAGGTACAGGTGCTCATCTGAATTCAGCTCCAGTGATACCTTTTGTCCTGATCTTAGTTTTGAAAAATCAATTGACTCAGCAAGACTGGTGATAAAGTCATCTTCAATCTTTGATACTGTCTTTGTTGTCTGTTTTATCCCTGCAATCAAATCTTTGCTGCCTCCACCTCATTCCAGGCATCAACCCAATTCTGGATGTATTCACCAATTGCATCTTTTCTCCCAGTATTCCAGATTTTTTGGATATACTCTATTGCCGTCTGTTTTGGTCTTCCAAGCGTGGGTGTGGCCTCCAATTCCGGATTCCCAACAAAGGAATCAAGCGTAAAAGAGTCGTTTCCCTCTGAATGGTTCAAAACATATTCCCTGATTGCAAGAATGGTCATCTCTGACTTTGACTTTCTCTCCCTCCATCTGATATCATCAAATTTTTTTAGGATGTCCTGTGTTTGACTGTCTTCAGGGATGTAGTAAGAGGCTACCTTCAATGTATAATCTCTCCTCCTCTTCTAATGATTCTCTTCTCAAAAAATAAGTAAGGAAGAAAGCTAATAGCATAATATATTATGCTAATAGCTAGCTTTTGGCCCTTAGGTGTTTTCTGAAGAGTTGGAGATGAAATGGTTTTCAAGTACAAATAATTTTGCAAAGAGATTGTCGAACATGATACTACATTCATTGTCTTGACCTCCTTACCAGTCTGAAGATTCTCTCTTGCTTGTCTTCTTTGAATCTCAATAATCTTGTCACTGTTTGGTGATGCGGATTGCACAGATATGCAAATCTTTTTGGATTTTTCTTTATCACTGGTTTGAGATACTCATAGTATTGTAGCATACCCTTGTATCCGGAAATAAAATCAGAATGTACTTTATCGGATTCCAAATATTTAATGTGATGGAATGTCATTCCTCTTGGATGTAATTTGCAATGACAAATGGCACAGCCTTCTCTAAAGCGTGACATCCTTGCCAGTTCTTCTTTTATTTTTTCTACTCTTTTTCTGTCATTCATTTTTTTCTTTTTCCTTTGCATATTTTTCACTCTGCCAAGTGTTCAATTTTTAAAAAAATAAAAAACTGAAAAAATTATTGGG
>Ga0224506_10001153_pt1 | contig 19257 bp, 17 predicted proteins | sample SF_Jan12_sed_USG_2_FD_169108 | JGI IMG/M metagenome (GOLD analysis project Ga0224506, IMG submission 169108) | Sediment microbial communities from San Francisco Bay, California, United States - SF_Jan12_sed_USGS_8_1 | ecosystem: Environmental > Aquatic > Marine > Sediment | place: USA... | reverse complement strand
TTGCGCTTTCTCCTGAATATTCCTGGCTTCCTGGGTAGCACGGAGGATAGCCCGGACTCCTGAAGCCTTTCTGATCAAAATAAAAAGTATGGAACCAGCTAAAAGAATGAGCACTCCAAAGAGAACCAACAGCATTGTATTCATTGTGTCCACCTCCTTTTCAGGTGTATCAAAGGAGATGAAAGCCGGGAGGATTAAGAGAGAATCACATCTTCGGTTTCACAGCAAAGAAGAGAACCTGCCAGGTCAAAATCCAATAACCCGCACTTCTCCCGAGTAACCAGGAGATGCATTTTCGGGGAAGCGACACACCAGTATATTCTCCCCTGAAAAGCAAGATTTCCCCTCAACTCATCTATGAGCTTGATAACATTAATTCTTGGTTTTTCAAGTGGTGTCTTCAATATTCTTGAAAGTATTCTCATCTTTGGAAAGACAATCCTCCAGACTTTCTATTTCGCTCTCCATATGGCCGATTGCTTCATCCAGTTGATCCAGTTTCTTCCGGCATACAAAATAGTCATCAGCGATGTTCAGCGCGGCCAAAACCGCGATTTTCAATATGTCAGCCGATTTTGATTTGAAAGCGACTTCGCGCATTCTCTGGTCAACATAGGAAGTCAATCGGCCTATGTATTTTTCATCCTCTTCTCCTTTGACTTTTATCTTGTGTTTGTGTCCGAAAATCTCGATTTCGATTATTCTGTCTGTCATAGCCCGACTTGGTCTATTTGACCTATTATAACCTCGATCTTTTCTTTCAAGAGCTTTCTTTCGCTCTCTAATTTCTTCAAATCCTCGTCAAGCTTCTCCAGCTTCTTTGTCTGGTCATCGAAATCCTTTTTCTCTGTCTTTAAATCTTTTATCTGCTGCTTCAGCTTGGTATTCTCGTCGAGAAGCTTGTTGATGTATTCGACAACATGGGAGACTTTTCCCTCGAGTATTTTAATCCTTTCCAATTCACTTGTCAATTTTCCCTCCTTCTCTTAAGAGAAAGTTGAAACTTTTCTTTAAAGTGTCGATTACCTTCTTCTGGAGCTTATCGACTTCCTGTGCTTTCAATGTTCTCTCAGGATGACTGTATTCAAATCGAAGGGACAAGCTGGTTTTCCCCTTTGGAATGGACGAGCCCGAAAAAAGGTCATAGATGTCGAAGCTCGCCAGGTAGGGAAGGGAGAGCTTCTCCACAGCTTCTTTGATATCCTGGAAGGTCACATCCTGGCCGGCAATAAAGGAGACATCGCGGGTGACGGTCGGAAACCTGGTGACCGGGACATACTGAAAGGATTGAGGCTTCTTTTTGAACAGAACTTCCAGGTTCAGCTCGGCTGCCCAGACAGGCCCGTCGATAGAATAGCGGTCGCGCAGGCCCTTCTTGAGCAACCCGAAGTGTCCGATCGTCTCCCCTTTTTGGGCCAGGGCCAGGGAACTGTCTTCTTCAAAGAAGATATGGTTCGTTTTCTTAAAGGAGAAAGGCTCGTATCTCAAATAAGACATCAAAGACTCCAAAGCGCCTTTGAGATGGAAAAAGTCGGCCTCTTTGGTCTTCCTCTGCCAGTGAGCCGGACCGATCGGACCCGTGGCCACAACGGCGAGCGTGAGCTGCTCATGGGTTTTCTTTTTTTGCCAGAAATAGATATTCCCGATCTCAAAGAGATGTATTCCCTCAGCCCCTCTGTTTCTGTTCCAGACTAAATTATCCAGCAATCCGCCCAGAAGAGTCGTCCTGAGGATCGAGGCCTTCTGTGAGATCGGGTTTCGAATCTCGACGGCTTCGCGGCCGGTCTGGAATGAAGCCTCCCTTTCCGGGTCAGCAAAGCTGAAATTCAACACTTCATCGAAACCATGATTAAAGAGCAGCTGGCGAGTCTTCTCTATTTTCTCCCTTTTCTCATCCAGAGGGGGCTCCGGGACTCTTAAAGGTGGAAAATGGACGGGGATCTTGTCATAGCCGTAAAAGCGGGCGATCTCTTCAATCAGGTCGGCCTCCCTTTCCACATCGACCCGGAAATGAGGGACTTTGACCTGCCAGACACCCTTCCGCTGAGCCTCTAACCGGAATCCAAGGTGAGAGAGAGTCTTCTCTGTGAATTTCTCATCGATCTCCAGGCCGAGAAGGCCAAAGACGCGCTGGTACCTGAGGATGACGGTTTTCTCCTTCTTCGGCTTCGGGTAGACATCCATAATGCCTTTGGAGACCTTTCCCCCGAATTGAGTCAGGATAGAGGCAGCCATCAGGGCGGCCTGGGGCGGAAAGGAGATGTCCGCTTCTCTCTCGAAGCGGTAGGAGGCATCGGTGGAAATGCCTGTTTTTTTGCTCGTCTTTCTCACCGAAACGGGGTTGAAATAGGCGCTCTCGATAAACACATCCTGAGTGGTCCCCTGGACAGAGGATTTCAGCCCCCCTATGACTCCGGCAATGGCCACAGGCCTTTCCTCATCGGCGATTACCAGCATATCCGAAGTCAGGATGACGTCCTCTTCTTCCAGAGTCCTTATGACTTCTCCAGCCTTGGCCCGGCGGATGATGACTTTTCGGCCAGCAAGCTTTGCCAGGTCAAAGGCATGGATGGGATGGGAGGTCGAGAAGAGAACATAGTTGGACACATCAACCACATTGTTGATGGGTTTGAGGCCCATGGCCTCGATCCTTTTCCGCAGCCAGTCAGGGGAAGGCCCGACCTTGACCCCTTTGACGACGATCCCGGTATACCGGGGGCAAAGGTCAGCATCCCGGATCTGCACATCGCACAGCTCTGAGGTTTTTTGCTCCAACTCGACCAGAGGCCATTCCTGCTTCTTCATTTTCAACCCGAGTGCGGCAGCGATCTCGCGCGCGATACCCAGATGTCCGAGCGTATCCGGCCGATTAGCGTAGGTTTCGATGTCCAGGATGATGTCTGAATCCTTCTCTTCCCACTCTTCCACCATCATGCCGATCATATCCAGCCTGTTGATCAGCACAGAGAGAGACAGGTCAATATCGACGAAATCCTTGAGCCAATCCAGACTTATCTTCATTTTATCGAAAACTGCCTGTTGAACCTCAAATCATTCTCAAAGAAATATCTCATATCGGGTATCTGGTAAGCGAACATGGCTGTTCTCTCTATGCCCATACCGAAGGCAAACCCCGAGTACTGCTCCGGGTCGATGTTGACGTTCTTCAGAACCTGAGGGTCCACCATCCCCGATCCCAGGATCTCCTTCCATCCGCTCCCACCGCAGACCCGGCACTGCTCATTCTTTCCCTTACAGACCAAACACTCGATATCCACTTCTGCCGAGGGCTCGGTGAAGGGGAAGAAGCTAGGGCGAAACCTGATCTTGAGCTTCTCGTAGAAGAGAGTCTTGAGAAAATGCTCCAGCGTTCCCTTGAGATCGGCAAAAGTGATGCCCTTGTCCACCGCCAGGCCTTCCACCTGGTAGAACATGGGAAGATGGGTCGGGTCAGGGGTTTCTCTGCGGTAGACTTTCCCGGGGACGATGATCCTTATCGGAGGCTTTCTCCTCTCCATGGCCCGAATCTGAACAGGTGAGGTGTGCGTCCGGAGCAGCAGGTCATCGGAGATGTAGAGAGTATCCCAGTCGTCACGGGCCGGGTGATGAGGCGGGAAATTCAAGGCCTCAAAATTATAGTAATCCGTCTCTATCTCCGGGCCTTCCTCGATGGAAAAACCCATAGCGATGAAAATGTTCTCGATCTTTTGCTGAAAAAGCACGACGGGATGAGGTGCTCCCCAGTATCCTCTCACGCCCGGCAGGGTGAGGTCGCCTTTCCTTGCTCTCACGCCAGGTTTAGATGCGGCGAGCTTGACCTTGAGCCTTGAAACCTTTGCCACCACGTGCTTTTTCAGGCTGTTGACCAGCTGGCCGGCCTGCGCCCTTTTTTCAGGCTTCAATGCTTTAAGCTCTTCAAAAAGAAGCTTGACAGCCCCTCTTTTCCGGCTCAAATAGATATTGCGGACTTCCTGGAGGGATTTTTCATCCTTCACTCCAGATAAAGCCTTGTCAAAGTCTCTCTTGAGTTTTTCTATTCTGGCTTTCAGGTCTTTCATGATCCTGCTTTAAAAGGGGCCAGGCCCCTTTTTGCAGCCGCTCGACTCATTAAGCGGCGGATTGTTTGACTTTCTCCACAAGGGCCAAAAACGTCTGGGGGGAGTTGACGGCGAGGTCCGCCAGGATCTTCCGGTCGAGGGCTATATTCAGCTCTTTCAGGCCGTGAATAAAGCGGGCGTAGGAGAGGCCGTTGTTCTCGGCCGCGGCTTTGATCCGGATGATCCACAGCCGTCTGAAGTCCCTTTTGCGTGTTCTCCTGTCCCTGTAGGCATACTGAAGAGCTCTCTCCACCGCTTCCTTGGCTGTGCGGTAATTGTGGCTTCGTGCACCCCAGTATCCTTTAGCCAGCTTCAGGATCTTTGCCCTTCTTATCCTTTTTTTTGGTCCTCTTCTTACTCTAGGCATTTTCTTACTCCTTGGGTGATGATCAGAGGCGTCTTAGAGAGTCCGGTCTCTAAAACGAGTAGGGAAGCATTCTTTTAACCTTGTTCCGGTCCGGGGCCTTGACGAGAGCCTTCTTACCTAAATTCCTCTTCCTCTTCGCTGATTTCTTGGTCAGAAGATGGCTCTTGTAGGCTTTATTGTAAACTATCTTCTTTTTCCCCGTTATCTTGAACCTTTTTTGGGCTCCCTTGTGTGTCTTTAGCTTTGGCATCTTTTCCTCCTGACTTCACGGGACTGAGCAGAGTCGAAACAGCCCAGGATTGCCTGCGAACGTCACCATCCTTAAAGGCGATGTCCCTGGTGTCTTCCAAAACCCTCTCCAGGAATTGGGTGCCCAATTCCGGTTTTGCTCTCTCTCTTCCTCTGAGCATGATGGTTATTTTGACCTTGTTGCCTTCACCGAGGAACCTCTGGATGTGCCGCATCTTGAAATTGTAATCATGAATGCTGATCTTGGGTCTGAATTTGATCTCTTTGACCTGAATCTGTTTCTGATGCTTCTTCGCCTCATGAGCTTTTTTATGTAATTCGTAAAGAAACTTACCGTAATCCATGATCCGACATACCGGGGGTACGGCCTGAGGAGCGATCTCCACCAAGTCCAAGCCTCTGTCTCCAGCAATGGTGAGAGCCTCATCTATAGACTTGATCCCGAGTTGCTCCTTGTTCTCGTCGATAATCCTGACTTCTTTGGCTCTTATCATTTCATTGATCCTGTGAGGCCTTTCCCCGCGCCGCCTTTGATCAAATCTCCGTCTTATAATGACTGACCTCCTTTAAATTTTCATAGTCAATGATTTATTCTTATCCAATTCCTTGACTTTTTCAAGGAATTCGTTGACGTTCACCTCGCCTTTATCTCCCACAGTATGGACCCTCAGGGAGGCTGTTCCGTTCTTGACTTCCTTGTCTCCCACGATCAGGATGAAAGGAATCTTTTGAGTTTCTGCATCTCTGATCTTATGACCGATCTTTTCCCGGCGCAGGTCCAACTGGGACCTTAATCCATTCTCTTTGAATATCTTATCCAGAGATTGCGCATAGCCGTTATGCCTGTCGGCGATGGGGAGGATGACCGCCTGGAATGGGGCCAGCCAGACAGGGAAGTTTCCATTATAATGCTCGATCAAAACTCCAAAAAATCTTTCCAGAGAGCCCAGGATGGCCCGGTGAATCAAGTAAGGCCGGTGATGCTTTCCATCCTCGCCGACATAATGCAGGTCGAACCTCTCTGCCAGGTTGAAGTCGAGCTGGATTGTGGTGCACTGCCAGGACCTTTTCAAAGCATCCTTGACCTTGATGTCGATCTTAGGACCGTAGAAAACACCCTCTCCCTCATCCACCTGAAAATCAAGCTTGGCTCCTTTCAGGGCCTTCTCCAACGCCAGAGTGGCCTTATCCCAGTCCTTGACTTCCCCCACGTACTTCTCGGGTCGAGTGGCAAGAAAGATATCGTACTCCTGGAAACCGAAAGTACTCATCATCCTTAAGGCAAGGAAGATGACCTTCTTGATCTCGTCCTCGAGCTGGTCACCCCGGCAGAAAATGTGAGCATCGTCAACAGTGAACCCTCTGACTCTCAGGAGTCCGTGGAGGACTCCGCTTCTCTCGTAACGGTAGACTGTTCCCAGTTCTGCCCAGCGCAGAGGCAGGTCGCGGTAGGACCGCTGCCGGGAGTTGAAGACCATGACATGGAAAGGACAGTTCATCGGCTTCAGCTCGTACTCAATACCCTCGCTGAGAAGCGGAGGGTACATGGCCTCGTAGAACTCGGTATGCCCGCTTCTCCTCCAGACGTCCAGCTTGGCTATATGGGGAGCGTAGATGAACTCATACCCATCCCGGATGTGCTCTTCCCTCCAATAATCTTCGATGATGCGCCTGATAGTGGCTCCCTTGGGATGCCAGAGGATCAGTCCTGCTCCCATATCCTCGCTGAAACTGAAAAGGTCGAGCTCTGGCCCGAGCTTTCTATGATCCCTCTTTCTGGCTTCTTCCAGAAGGAGGAGGTGTTCCTTGAGATCTTTCCCCGAAAAAAAGGATGTGCCGTAGATCCTCTGGAGCTGAATCCCTTTTTCATCTCCTTTCCAGTAGGCTCCGGAGACTGAAAGAAGCTTGAAGTGCTTGATGCGGCCGGTGGAGGAGAGATGAGGGCCCAAGCAGAAATCAATAAAACCGTCCTGTTTGTAGCAGGTGACCTCTTTGCCTCCCTTCTCCTCGATGAGCTCCACTTTCAGCTTCTGACCCATCTCTCTGAAGATGCGCAGAGCTTCTTTTTTGGAAAGAGTCAACCTCTGGATGGGAATATCCTTCTTCGCCAGCTCCCGCATTTTTTCCTCTATGAGCTGGAGGTCATCGGGCGTGAAAGGCTTGTCTCTTAAGAAATCATAGAAGAATCCATCCTCTATGGCCGGGCCGATCCCGGTCTGCGTGTCGGGAAAAAGCTCGAGAACCGCATGCGCCATCAGATGGGCAGAGCTGTGCCTTAATGCATCCAGGGCATCATCAGAACCTTCGTAAACCAATCGGACCTCCGTATCTTTTTCTAAAGGGGTCTCCAATCCCGCCAGCTGTCCCTCAATCCTGGCAAATAGAGGTTCTTTGGACAGCTTGAGACGGGGGATAACATCGGAGAGGAGAGTTCCTTTCTTAACCGAAAAAACAGACCCCTCAGCTTTTACCTTTACCGATTCAGCCATTAAAATCTATCTGTATTCAGCATGGCAGACAAAACATCCTTGCTCTTTAATTCTTCTTTGATCAATCGCTGTAAAAAAAGTGGTAGGCGCGGAGGGTATCGAACCCTCGACCTCTTCCGCGTCAAGGAAGCACTCTCCCACTGAGCTACGCGCCTACTCTCTCGCAGCTTATCTATAATAAATAATTTACGCTCCATGTGTCAATATCAAATAAACGCGCGTAAGCACCCTTTTCCATTGATTAATGCCGCCTCCGGGATTACAATTGTTGAAGAAGGAGGCAAATCCATGCGGTTTAAGATAGCTTTCCCCTTGTGTCTCGTTTTGGCAGCGGCTTTTTCCGGGGGATTTCTCTTCTCCTGCCAGAAGGCCGCCAAGAAAGTCTGGGCCGAGACCTTTGACATAGATAAGAGAGATTTCGTCTCGACCGGGGCGAATCGCTATTTCATCCTCGAGCCGAGCTACCAACTGAGGCTCGAAGGCCAGGAGGGTTTGAGGAAAGTCATGCTCTTCGTTACGGTCCTCGACGAAACCAGAATCATCGACGGCGTCGAAACTCGGGTCGTCGAGGAGAGGGAATTCAAGAGCGGCCAGCTCGTCGAAGTATCGCGGAATTTCTTCGCCCTGAACACTGCCGACAACGGCGTTTACTATTTCGGCGAAGAAGTCGACATCTACAAGAACGGAAAAATCACGGGCCACGAAGGAGCCTGGGAATCCGGGAAAGATGGAGCGAAATTCGGGCTGATGGTCCCGGGAACGCCCGTCGTAGGAGCACGCTACTACCAGGAAATAGCCCCTAAGGTTGCCATGGACCGGGCGGAAATCGTCTCTATCACTGAATCGCTCAAAACGTCGGCCGGTGAGTACCGCAACTGCCTGAAGACCGAGGAAACGACACCCCTCGAGCCCAGAGAAAAAGAATACAAAATCTATGCCCCTGGGATCGGCCTCGTCCAGGACGGCCCGCTCCGCCTAGTGGAATACGGCCCCAAAAGATGACAAAGGGTTCGTAACTCAGGCCCCGGAAACTATCCCTGCTGCATCGGCTAGATGAGCATTCATGCACCAATTTTGCCTTACTGCTCCGTCAGGAATGAAAAAACATGATTGGCAGGGAGGTCAAGTGGCGCGAATGTGCCTCGACAATTCGCCCTGTTTTCTCTAGAATAAAATCAGGATGGTTCTCTTCCAGATAGTGTGGGCAAAATACACGGGAATGGAAGAAGCGACCTTTCAGGTTTAGCCTTCCCGAACCGTCCATCGAGGGAAGCCGATGAAATCGGCCGCCGAGTATGTTTGAGCACGAGAGGATCGATCTGATGAAAAATGATGGAGTACGAATATCCGGTTGGAAGTGACATGCCTTGAGTGCGGAGTTACGCAGGCGCCGAGAGGGACGGTGAGGGAATGGCGTTAAAAATCTGAAGGGAGCGATGCCATTTCCGTGTATTTTAATCATTGAATTACCCACACAAAATCGAAGAGAACCATCAGAACGAATGCGGATGAGGAAAAGAGAATGATCGGGATCATGGCCGATTCACACGATAATCTCCCTGCGATAAAAAAGGCCGTCCGCCTCTTCAAGGATGCAGGTTGTGAGCTGGTCATCCATGCCGGTGATTTCATCGCTCCGTTTGCCGCTCGGGAGCTGGAGGCTCTCGACTGTCCGGTTAAAGCCGTGTTCGGCAACTGTGATGGAGAGAAAAAAGGGCTGGAGAAAGCCCTGGCCTCCTTCGGAGAGGTCAAAAAAGAGCCTTTCGTTTTCAGCCATAAGGGTAGAAAATACTACCTCGCCCATGTGCCCGCTGACCTCAAGAGGCATGCCGCCTCCGGTCAATACGACGTCATCGTTTTTGCCCACACGCATTCGCCTGAAATTCAGAAAAAGGGCAAGACCCTGATCGTTAATCCCGGCGAAGCCGGAGGATGGGTCTCGGGAAAAAGCACAGTAGCGCTTGTGGATACCGAGACGCTCAGCGCGGAAATCCTGCCGCTCTAAATAAAATGGGAATAGTGTTTATGTGCGTTAATCGGTTTACGCGTGGAGTAATATAAGGAAAAGTGAGGAAAAGGGGACAGTCTCCAAAAAGTAAACTGGGGACAGTCCCCGATTAATACGATGCCACGTGGAATAGATAAACGGCAAAAGCCCGCCTGGCAAAAGCTCCGCAAATCCCGCACCCCTCCAGGGAAACCCCGTCTCCCCAAGTTTCCGAAAAAGGGACCCTCCAGAAAAAAATAAAATATCCAAAACAAGGGGTCAGAGCCCATTGAAGCATTGAATAATTCAAGGGGGTGTATTATACTTAGGACTGATTTTTAAGGAGTTACAGGATGAAAAAAGCCATCATCATGGGAGCAGCAGGAAGAGATTTCCACAACTTCAACGTCTATTTCCGGGGAAACCCAGACTACCAGGTAGTCGCCTTCACCGCCACTCAGATTCCGGATATCGAGGACAGAAAATACCCTTCCGCCCTTGCGGGCGACCTGTATCCCGACGGGATCCCCATCTACCCTGAAGCGGAGCTTTCCTCTCTGATCAAAAAACACGACATCTCCGAGGTTTTTTTCGCTTATAGCGATGTCTCCCACGAGTACGTCATGCATAAGGCCTCGGAGGTGCACGCGGCCGGGGCAAGCTTCTCTCTTCTCGGGCCGAATGAAACCATGATCGACAGCAAGCTCCCCCTGATTTCAATCTGTGCAGTCCGGACAGGATGCGGAAAAAGCCAGACAAGCCGGAAAATCGCCCGTCTCCTCAAGGAAAAAGGGAAAAAAGTCGTAGTCATACGCCACCCCATGCCCTACGGAGACCTAGTCAAACAGAAGGTCCAGCGTTTTGCGACCTACGAGGACATGATCAGCCAGGAATGCACTATCGAAGAGATGGAAGAATACGAGCCTCACATCAAGCACGGGATCGTGGTCTACGCTGGCGTGGATTACGGCGCCATCCTGGAAGAGGCTGAAAAAGAATCGGATATCATCCTTTGGGATGGAGGCAACAATGATTTTTCCTTCTACAGGTCAAACCTGGAAATCGTTGTCACCGACCCCCACCGGCCAGGGCACGAACTTTTGTACCACCCTGGAGAAACGAATTTCCGAAGAGCTCAGGTCATCGTGATCAACAAAGTCGACAGCGCTCAAAAGGAAAAGCTCGACCTGCTTCTCAAAAACATCAGGGAATTCAACCCTGAAGCCAAGATCATCCAGGCTAACTCGACCATCTCTGTCCCTGAGGGGAAGGATATCACCGGGAAGACGGTCCTGGTCGTTGAGGACGGCCCGACCCTGACCCACGGGGGGATGCCCTACGGCGCGGGGATCATCGCCGCCACCCAAAACAGAGCCGCAAAGATCATCGACCCCAGGCCGTTTGCAGTGGGCAGCATCAAGGAAACCTTCCGGAAATACACTCATCTGGACAATGTCCTCCCTGCCATGGGCTACGGCAAGAAGCAAATGTCCGAACTGGCCCAAACCATAGATAATGCCGAGTGTGACCTTGTGGTCAGCGGCACACCGATTGACCTCAGCCGCTTGATCAATCCAAGCAAGAGAATCATCCGGGTCACCTACACGCTGGAGGAGATCGGCCACCCGGACCTGAAGGAGATTTTGAAAGATTTCTGATGAAAAGGAAAATTGCCCTTATTGCCTTCGGCGGGAATGCCATCCTTCCCAGCAACCAGAGAGGGCTGCAAAACGAACAGATGAATAATGCCCAGAAGGCCGCCCGCCTCATGGTTCATGTGGTCAGGAAGGGGTATGACCTCATCATCGTCCACGGCAACGGCCCCCAGGTAGGAAACCTCCTCATCCAGATGGAAGAAGCCGTCACCAAGATTCCCCCTTTTAGCCTGGAAGTCTGCGATGCCATGACCGAAGGGAGCATGGGATTCATGCTGGAAAAAGCCATCATCAACGAATTGAGGAAAAGCTCCGTGGATAAAGATGTGGCCACCCTGGTCACCCAGGTTGTGGTGGACAGGGAAGACCCGGCCTTCGAGAATCCCACCAAGCCCATCGGGCCCTTTTACACCAAATACAGGGCTCAAATGCTCGCCCGGGAGAAAAAATGGCAAATGACAGAAGATTCGGGACGAGGATACCGCAAAGTCGTTCCTTCTCCCAAACCCATAGATGTGGTCCCCAAACGGGTTATCAGTGACCTGGTCCATTCGGGGAAGATCGTCGTTGCTTCGGGCGGAGGAGGGATTCCCGTGATCATCAACGGCCGGGGTCTCTTTGAGGGAGTGGAGGCGGTGATAGATAAAGACTACGCCGCCAGTTTGATCGCCCGGGAAGTCAAAGCCGACCTGTTCATCATCCTCACCAACGTGGACAGGGTGTATCTGAATTTCGGTACACCTGATGAAGAGCCGATCAGCGTGATGACGGTCGAGCAGGCTGAGGAATACCTAGCCCAGGGGCAGTTCCCCCCGGGCTCGATGGGGCCCAAGATCCGGGCCGCTATCGAATACATCAAGGGCGGCGGAAAGGAGACGCTGGTCACTTCAGCCAACCAGCTCAAAGCGGCCTTGATCGATCGTTCAGGCACTAAGATCACTGCCTCGATATCGGAGTAAGAAAGAGATGTTTGAAGACTTTATTTCCATCCACGATTTGAGCGTCTATGAGTTCAGCCAGATCATGGATATGACCGAGAACATTAAAGCCCGGCCCCAGCGTTACCGAAGCAAGCTCAAAGACAAAGTGCTGGCGATGATCTTTCAAAAACCTTCGCTGCGCACACGGATGACCTTTGAAGTGGGCATGCTGCAGCTTGGTGGGGAAGCGGTCTACCTGAGCCCTTCTGACATCCAGATGGGAAAAAGGGAAAACCCTTACGACGTGGGCAAGAACATGGAGCGCTGGGTGGACGGCATCATGATCAGGACTTTCGCCCATCAGGAAGTCATAGACCTGGCCGGAGCCGCCAAAGTCCCTGTGATCAATGCTCTCACCGACCTCCTTCATCCCTGTCAGGCCATGGCTGATTTTTTCACTCTCAAAGAGAAGCATAAGAACCTCACCAGCCTGAAACTGGCCTATGTCGGAGACGGCAACAATGTCTGCCACAGCCTGCTTTTTGCCGCCGCAAAAGCCGGATGCCAGATAAGCGTGGCCACTCCTTCAGGGTTCGAGCCAGACCCGGAAATAGTCAAACAGGCTGAAGAGGATGCCACGGAAACAGGAGCGGGCTTTTTTTTGACGAATGATCCCTCCCAGGCCGTGGAGGGTGCTGATGCAGTCTATACCGACGTCTGGGCTTCCATGGGACAGGAGGAGCAAGAGAAAGAAAGAGCCAAGATCTTTGCCTCCTTCCAGGTCAACAGGGAGCTGATGGCCAAGGCCAAACCGGATGCTCTGTTCATGCACTGCCTTCCCGCCCACAGAGGAGAAGAAGTCACGGACGAGGTTATCGACTCCCCACAATCTGTGGTCTTTGACCAGGCAGAGAACAGGCTGCACGTCCAAAAAATAATTATGCTCCTGTTAATGGAAAAGAAACAAAAATGACCGAAGACAAAGAAAACACTCAAATCACGGAAGCGAATCTTTCCTTCTTAGAAAAAGAGCTCTCTCGATCCAACAAACCCTCATCTTTGGAAGAGATAACGAGAAAGCTGGCTTACAAGAAGACATCCCGCCAGCTAGAGCAGGAAGTCAAGAAGTACGACTCCGACTGCAAGTATGAGGTCGGGGATTTTATCTATAAAGAATACGATGAGCCCTTGATGGTCAGCAGCAAGGGTGTGGAACCCTACAAGGGAGCTGTCGTCCTGGAGGTCGTGGAGAAAACCGACTACAAAGATTTCAACTGCGAGATGCTGGAAGTGGACTACTCGGGAGGAGGGATATTCCGGAAATACATCGACTACATGAAGAAAACAAAAACTCAGGTCCTTCTTCCCAGTAACTGCGAAGGCAAAGCCAAAGCTTCTGAGATAATCGAGAAAAAGGAGGACCCCCGGCTAAGCGCCCTTCCGATGACAGACAGGGATCTCAAAAAACTGGAAAGGAATCTCAACTCCGCTCTCAGCAAATCCTCTAAATTCTTTAACTGGAACGACCACTGGCAGCTCACAGAAAAACAAATCGAGATCCAGAAAGACAAGATAGAAAAGATCAAAGATTTTCTCCAGAAAACGAACATGTCTGCGGCGACCACAGAACTTGTGGATAAATTCTTCAATATCAAGAGCACAGATGACCTCTTTGACCTCTACTGTTTGAGCCTCACCTTCACGCTGGATAAAAAACACAAGAAGGATTTCATCCAGGTCTCTCCTATCGAGTGGGGAAAATGGCACTTAAAAAAGGCCCTCCAATCCACGCCGCAGGATCTGCCTCTCTCTGCCCCTAAAGCCAAGGTCCCGGCCTATGTGGAAGAACAGGCGGAAGAGGGTGTCTCCCCTCAGGAATCCCCGTTAAAAGTCTATCTCGGCTGGAGAGAGATCCTCTCCGGAGGCATAAAAATCCCCAAATCCATGAGCAAAGAATTCTCATCGGCAAGGGAGTACATTTTCACCGATACAGAAGGGGAAAAAGACTATGTTGTGTATTATTACCCCTCATCCGGCTTCCTCTTGGGCCTAGAAGAGTTCTACGAGATGAACAATGTTCCCCAGGGAGCAAGCCTTACCTTAGAGAGAAAAGGCCTGAACCAGTTCAGCTTCTGGCTGAAGAAGTCCAAGAAAAAGATCTCTGTGTTAAAGGTCACCTATGACCCGAAACAGGACGTCCTCGACCAGAGCGGGGAGGAGGTCTTCACTTTCTCCATCCCTAATAAAATCATCCATCTGGAAACAGAGACCCTGAAAAGGCTCTTCTCTCTCTACGATCAAAGGCACAAACTGGATCTGGCGGAACTTCTTATTCTCGTTTTCAAGAATTTCGGCCTGGTTGGGAAAAAATGCTCCCTCCACTATCTCCGGGCTTATCACCTGGTCGATATCCTCAAACGCACGACACAGGAAGACGTGGAAAAGACCCTTCTCGCCATTCCAGAGTTCTCACGCTCGGAAAAGAACAAGGGGGTCTTCATCTACAAGGAGAAGATCGAAGCGGCAGAAGAGGAGGAAAGACCCGAAGAAGGAGTGGAAATCCTTCCTGAAATCCCGGCAGCAGAAGAAATGGTCGAGGAAGGACCTCCGGCCGCCCCCGCCTTTGAAAGCCCTGTTGAAACAATCCCATCTGTACCCGAGAGGGAAAGAAGGGAAAGGGTGAAGTTCGAAGCCCCCGCTGAAGAGGTGAGGATCGAAGCTGAACCTGAAGAAGGAGTCAAAAGGCCGTATCCGCCAAAGAAAGAAAAAATCTCAAAGAAAAAGAGAATGAGAATGGAAGCGGAGAGACTGCCTCGGGCACAAAAAGGAGTCAGGAAGATCATCGAAGAGAAAATAGAGGCTGAAGAAGGCGAGCAGGAAGCCCTTTTTGCCATAAAAGAAAGAGTCGTCGAAGAAACGGTGAGGGAAAAGAAGAAGGTTGCCGCCCGGAAAGAGGAAGCGAAACCTAAGCCCGCAGTCACCGGAGAACCGACCTTCGGGTTATTTGCGGAGAAGCTGAAAACTGCTCTGGATAAGAAAGACCAAAAAAAGAAAAAGAAAAAATAAGAGCTTAGAGGACCTTGCGGACAGATCCTTTTCTCCGTGTCACGCCCATCTGATCCAGTAATTCCAGAAGGGGAATAACATACTTCCGGGTGAGTCCGGTCATCTCCTTGAAATCACCGACAGACAGCTCTTTTCTCCTGGATTTCCTGACCTTGTGGATGATCTCATCCAGCCATTGGGAATGAAGGAGCAACCCGTCCTTTCCCTGGACTATCTTATTTCGTTCGATGAGGAAAGAGAGCATACTGTCCAGCTTTGGGGGGGAAAGCCGAAAGTGTCGCCGGAGCTCATCCAGAGAAAACAGGCGAAATTGTCCCTTTAAACACATCTCCTCCATCTGGCCTAAAATCTTGTTGTCCTCTGGAGTGAATATAACCTGAAATCCTGACAGCGAAATCTTTCCTCCCGCTTCCTTGATTTGTCCTGTGTGCTGGAGATGCCTCAGGGCCAGGGAAAGAATCCTGGGATGAAGGTCGAATCTCTTCTTGATACTCTCCAGGCTGACGCCTGCGGCTTGAGGGCTTTTCCGGTGAAAGCGTTCAAGAAAGACCATTATCTTCTGGAAGAGAAAATTCAGGCTCTCCTGGGCCACAAGAAAAAGAGGGGTGAACGAGAGTATCCTGACTTTTCCTTCTTCTTCCAGCAGCTGGGCCAAGCTCAGCAGAGACTCCTGAGCCAGTGAGGAAAAATCATGAATTTCCTTCTCCCTTATGCCCTGCATGCCTTTTTTCCGGGCCAGCCCGAGAATCATATCCCTCTCTTCTCCCTGCAGGCTCTCCAAAAAAGCCACTCTTTTTTTGATCTTTGTCCGGGTGACCTTATCCGAATCCAGGTTGAGAACATGTCCCTTTCCCAGGATGACATTTCGTCCTGACTCCTGGACCTCAAAATCATCATTCCATTTTAAAGATAAGGGCTGGTGGAGTTGAACTCTGGCCAACCAGGGCCCCGGTTCTTTCTTCTGAGCCTGTTCGTAAAAATGGAGAGAAGCGGGAATCTTTTTACCCTTGATGAGTATCCAGGCTTCCAGTCGCATCTGCCCGCCTGCCGGAACGAAATCCACAGCGGCATCAAAACAGCTCGTGTTTATCATGCCTTTTCTCTCTCTTCCTCACTCAGAGATAAACTCATCCTTTTCAGGATGGGGTCGACTGAGGCCAGGGTCACTCTTGTCCTGTCTCCAAGCTCGAACGTGCGTCCAGTCCTTTTTCCGACCAGGGTCTTTCCTGTTCTCTTCAGGTAATAATCTCCGCCTAAATCGGAATAGGGAACAATCCCGTCGACGAAATAATCATCGAGCTCCACGACCAGGCCCGCTCTGGTGATATCTACGATTATACCATTAAATTCTTCCCCCAGCTTCTGTTTGAGGAACCGCAGGATTCTCCATTCCAGAAGCCCGCGCTCGGCCTCCTCCGCTGCCCGCTCACGCTGGGAACAGTGCTGGGCCAGAGAAGAGAGGGAAGAGGTTTTTCCCCTCTCCCGCTCGAGTACTTCTTTTAAGATCCGGTGGATCACCAAGTCCGGATACCTTCTGATAGGAGAGGTGAAATGAGTGTATTCCTTTTTGGCCAGCCCATAATGCCCCTCGTTCTCCTCGGAGTAGACGGCCAGCTTCAATGACCTGAGAACCTGCAAACTGACGAACTTCTCCTCACTCTTGCCCTCCACTTCTTTGAGAATGCCCTGCAGGTCCTTCGAGCCTATCTTCTTCAGCGGGGGAAGGGCGAGGCCAAAATGGGCCAGCATCTCTTTTAATCTTTCCAGGTCTTTCAGGGCGGGCCGAGGGTGAACCCGGTAGAGGAGGGAGACCTTTTCCCGCCCCAAAAAGCAGGCCACTGCCTCGTTGGCGGCGAGCATGAATTCCTCGATGAGCTGATGGGCCTCGTTCCTTTCAAGAGAAACCACAGAATGAAGGCTTCCTTCCTTATAGACAAGCTCAGGCTCCGTCAGGTCAAAATCCAGGCTTCCTTCTTTTTCCCTGTTCCTCCGCAGCAGGGAAGCCAGCTGCTTCATCAATAACAAATCCGGGGCCAGAGGAGAAAACTTCCTTTTCTCTTTATCGTCGCCCTGGAAAATCTTGAAGACCGAGGCGTAGGTCATCCTCTCCTCAGTTCGAATCAAGGAAGGGACAAACTCATCCTCGACCACCTCGCCTTCAGGATTGATCTTGAGCAGCACAGAAAACGCCAGCCTGTCCTCCCTGGGCCTGAGGCTGCAGATATTGTTGGAGAGCCTCTCCGGCAGCATGGGAAGAGTCAAGTCCGGGAAATAGACGCTGGTCCCTCTCCCGAAAGCCTCCTTATCCAGAGACGTGCCGGGCTTAACAAAATGAGAGACATCAGCGATGTGAACCCCCAGCAGAAAATGACCGTTCGCCAGCCTCTTCACGCTCACAGCATCGTCGAAATCCTGGGCGTTCTCACCATCGATGGTGACTGTCTTCCACTTCCTGAAATCCTTTCTTGTTTTCCTCTCCTGCGGGCCTATTTCAGCCGAAATACTGTTGGCTTCATCCAGGGATTCCTGAGCAAAGACAGACAGCAGGCCGTATTTCTTGATGACCACCCGGGTATCCACGCCCGGTTCATCAGGCATACCCAGGACTTCAATCAGGCGCCAGGTCTTCCTGTCGACTTCAACGATCGTCCCCGACCGGAGAGGACGATCCCTTCCCCAGGTTAGAGGGATTTCCTCGGAAAAGGGAGAATCCAAAGGGGAGAAAAAGGAATCCCCCCAGCGTTCCCGGTAGAACCCGAGCAGGGTCTTCCTTTCCTTTTTCAGGATCCTGACCACCCGGCCCTCGGGCTTCCCTTTCCTTCCTTTGGCGCGATAGAGAATCTCCACCAGGTCTCCTCTGACAGCACCCGCGGTGTAGCGGGCAGGAATGAAGATATCCTCGGCCCCTCCCTCTTCAGGAGTAACAAACCCGAATCCTCTGAGGGAAGGGATATACCGGCCCCTTATCAGGTTCGTTCTGGCGGGAACATGATATTTCCTCTTCAGTCTCAGGATAATATTCTGGCTTTCCAGCCTTTTCAGGGCTTTCCCCAGACGATATTTCTCCTTTGGGGAAAGATGGAGTTCTCGCGCGATCTTCTGGAAACTCAGGCCTTCCCTTCTTTTCCTGAGGAGGTCTACAATCTCACTCTCCATCGTTTCTCTCGTCACCTATATATAAAAAGGATCAGGGCTCGACATTAGATATTATCTACTATTCAGTTACGTCTCTCTAAAAGTCATATTTTAATACCCTTGGTGGCCAGGTGTCTAATGTCGAGCCCTGACCCCAATTATACGAATCAATAATAAAAAAGAGAGATGTAAGGAATTTCATGCTTATCTCTCATGCTTTTCACCCGCTTTATCCTGGAGATCCTGGACAGACCTTCCTCATCCCTCCATTTAAATTCAACTGCGGCCTCCCTCTTTGCCTTTCTCTTCTCATCCTCCGGAGAACGGTTCCAGATGAGGGCCTCGACTTCGCTCTCTAAGCGTTCAAGCTCTTCTTCATCCACATGACTCCGGGATAATAATTCCTGCGCCCTAGAGTAAGCCTCTTTCAAATAACCCACTTCCGGGGGAAGTGCTTCCAAGAACCTCATCACCTCTGCCAGGGCTCTCTCCCTTTTTCCCTCTCTCTCAACCCGCATCCCCTCTAAACCGACCCTTCTCTCTCTGTGCTGGTCGAAATCCCGGAGGACCTGCATCTCACAGAAAGCCAGGGTCTGGATCTTGGTCTTTTTTCCCGGCTTTCGTGCATAATTCTCAAAACACCTCCTGATCCCTTCCAGGACCACGGGAAGGGGAATTTTCCTCTTTTCCCAGCGCGCTATGAGGTCAAGGTCCTTGGAAGAGAGAAAAAAAGGGGCTCCCCGCTGTTTGAAGAAAAACCGGGCGATCGATTGAAAATATTCGCTTCTTTCCTGTTCCGTCTTTTCCACAGCATCTCCCGGAAGAGTAAAAATTCACTCCCTCATTCTCTGGTGAAGGATCCGCAGCCCTTCCAGTATGAGATCAGGCTCATAAATATCAACAGAGTTCAATTCATGGCTGATCCGGGCACCAAAGCCTCCGGTGGAGACCACGGTCGCTTCCTCTCCCAGTTCTCTTTTTATCTCCTCGATGATCCTGGAGACGAGACCGATATAGCCGAAGTAGAGGCCGGACTGCATACTGGCCACTGTGGTGCGGCCGATCGCCTTCTCGGGTTTTTTTATCTCAATGCGGGGAAGCTTGGCGGTCTTGAGATACAGGGCTTCGGCCGAAATCTGAATCCCTGGAGCAATCGCTCCTCCCAAATACTCCCCCTTGGACGAGACCGCGTCAAAGGTCGTCGCCGTCCCGAAATCAACAACGATACAGGGTCCGCCGTGCTTGGCGTAGGCGGCAACAGCCGCCACCACTCTGTCCGCACCCACTTCCAG
>Ga0224506_10001152_pt1 | contig 19284 bp, 17 predicted proteins | sample SF_Jan12_sed_USG_2_FD_169108 | JGI IMG/M metagenome (GOLD analysis project Ga0224506, IMG submission 169108) | Sediment microbial communities from San Francisco Bay, California, United States - SF_Jan12_sed_USGS_8_1 | ecosystem: Environmental > Aquatic > Marine > Sediment | place: USA... | reverse complement strand
TTATGATTATCATATTGCTATTGGTAAAACACTGATTGGTTAAGTCTTTATATTAATCCACTTTATTTAAAGCCAAAATGGCTTCTTCGGAATTTGGTGCCATATTAAATATAGCATTCAACTTAGTGATGATTAAAAGCTTCTTAACATTTTCTGAAGGTTCGATTAGAAAAATCTCACCACCTTTATTTCTAAACTTCGTCAAAATCGTAATTAAAACGCCTATTCCACTACTGTTAATATACCTGAGGCCTGATATATCGACCACTGCTTTCAAAACACCGCTATCTATTGAATCATTCACCGCTTTTATGATGTCTAATCCATTGTCCTCTCCAATTAAATCACCTTCCATGGAAAGGTGAAGTATATTTTCACTGATCTTAACTCCGAATTTCATTTTGATTTTCTACATTTAATTTTGCCTGACAATCTCCACAAATCCCATAAAGATTTAGCGAATGATGCATAATTTTAAAGTTCAACAACTCACCAACCATCAATTGAATATTATGTACTCTGGGATCACAAAACTCTACAACTTTATGACATTCGGTACAGATCAAATGGTCATGTTGCTTATAGCCATATGATTTTTCATACTGGGCCTGATTTTTCCCAAACTGGTGTTTGCTTACTAAATCGCATTCTACCAACAGATCAAGAGTATTATAAACTGTAGCTCTGCTCACCTGGTAGTTTTTATTTTTCATCTTTATATATAAGGACTCCACATCAAAATGTCCGATATCAGAATATATCTCTTCCAATATGGCATACCTTTCAGGCGTCTTCCTTAGATTTTTATTTTCCAGATATGCTGTGAAAATTTTGGTTACTTCATGGTAAACTTTTTCCTGCAAGTTAGGTTGTATTTAAAATGATCGTGCAAATATAAAACACAAATGTGTCTATTAATAATGACTTTCAATCCTTATATTCAAATCTTGTGACTTTAGCTACGCCTTCTACCTTTTTTAATTTACTCATCATCATATCAAGATGTTTCGTATCATTCACATACAGCATGATTTCTCCTTCAAAAATACCTGCATCCGTATCAATGGACATGGATCTCATATTTACTTTTAATTCTTCTGAAATAATAGCTGAGATATCATTTATCAGACCTACCCGATCTACTCCTATCACTTTTATTCCGGCCAGAAAAGCTTGTTCATGCTGACTTGCCCATTTTGCTTTCACCACGCGATTGCCGTGCTGTGAAAGTAATTCTGATGCATTCGGGCAACCTGTGCGATGAATTTTGATACCTTCGCTGACAGTCACAAAACCAAAAACATCATCTCCGGGGATTGGGTTGCAACACCTGGCCAGCTTATAATCGACAATATCCATATCTTCACCAATCAGCAAAATATCGCTAAACGTTCCTTTTGCCTTTCTGATGACTTTCTCAAAAGTCTTAGCGTCAGAAATTTTGGTCACCGTCTTATGCCTTACACTCTGTTCTTTCGCGTTGATCTTGAATTTTTTAAAATCCTGAATACTTATACTCCCTTCTCCCACCTTAAAATAAAGGTCAAATTTAGACTTTACGCCCATAAAATCTCTCAGGGCATCGATATTGGAGGGATTGGGATCTATTTTTAATTGTTTCAGTTTTCTTTTAACCATGTCTTCACCTTCCTCTGCGACATACTTCTTCTCTTCCTTTAAGCCATCTTTAATTCTCCCCCTTGCTTTGGCCGTCACAACAAAACGAAGCCAGTCTTCCGTTGGCTTTTGCTTGGAAGAAGTGAGAATTTCTACCTGGTCTCCATTTTTCAAAGAATAACTGATGGGAACAAGCTTTTGATTAACTTTTGCCCCAATGCAGGATGAACCCACTTCTGTATGAATTGAAAAGGCAAAATCCAGGGCTGTTGCTCCAAATGGCAGCGTATAGAGGTCTCCCTTCGGGCTAAACACAAATATTTCATGGGCAAACAAACTACCTCGAAAATTATCAACAAATTCAAGGGCTTCATGGTTGTTTTGTTCCAATGTATCACGAACAGCAGCCAGCCATTGCTCCAGCTGTGACTCTTCTACATTAATATTATGTTTATATTTCCAATGAGCGGCATATCCTTTCTCCGCAATCTCATCCATTCTTTTCGTTCTGATTTGCACTTCCACCCACTGTCCATTCTTTCCCATAACTGTGGTATGAAGTGACTCATAACCATTGGCTTTGGGTGTGCTGATCCAATCTCGCAAGCGATCCGGATTGGGCCTGTAAAAGTCAGTCACAACTGAGTAAACCATCCAACAAGCTGATTTTTCCTCTTCAAGGGGTACATCTATTATAATACGTATAGCGAAAATATCATAGACTTCTTCAAAGGGCACATTTTGCTCTTTCATTTTGCGCCAGATTGAATAGACCGACTTCGGCCGACCCTTTATTTCAAAATTAAGACCCAATCTGTGAATTTCTTCTTTTATGGGCTTTCCAAAGTTTGAAATAAACCGAACCCTTTGCCCTTTAGACTCCTGAATTTTACTTTCAATTTCTTCGTACTCCGACCGTTCAGTATATCGCAAATAAAGGTCTTCCAATTCTGATTTAATTGCATATAATCCCAGCCTGTGTGCCAAAGGGGCATAAAGGTAGATGGTCTCAGAAGCCGTTCTTAATTGTTTATTTCTCGGCATACTCTGGAGGGTACGCATATTATGCAGCCGATCTGCAATTTTTATCAGTATTACCCTTACATCCTCAGAAAGGGTAAACAACATTTTTCGGAAATTTTCGGCCTGTTGTGAGCTGCCGTGTTCAAAGACACCACTTATTTTAGTAAGGCCATCAATTATTTTTGCTATTTTTTTTCCGAAATCCAACTCGATATCTTCCAGTTCCCAATCGGTGTCTTCTACCACATCATGCAGCAAAGCGGATACGATAGAGGTGGTGCCTAATCCTATTTCATTCACACAAATCTCAGCGACGGCGATTGGATGATATACATATGGCTCTCCCGACTTGCGCCTCATTTCCTTATGTGCGTCCACACAGACATTGAAGGCCTTTTTTATTATTTTAGCGTCATTATCCTTCAAAAATGGCTTTGCCTTACGCAAAAGCCTTCTGTAACGCCTGATCAGTTCTCTCTTTTCCTCCTCAACATCAACTACTAACATATTTTTATTTCTTCAACTATTTACAAAATATCCATCAACGTATTGAACTATATTTTTTTTATTACTAAATTTGCACTCCGATTTTTATGACTCGTGAGATTTGCAAAAATACCCCATTCTATCAAAATAGAAACAAACGCAAAGCACTTTGTCAGTAAAAACCGACATAAAGCGGATGTGGCGAAATTGGTAGACGCACTAGACTTAGGATCTAGCGCCGCGAGGCTTGGGGGTTCGAGTCCCTTCATCCGCACTAAACTTACCCTCCCTGTAGATAAAGCATTTGAATCATCAGGAGGGTTTTTTAATTTTATCTTCAACGAAAACAAGTACTGTTTTGGAAATCAATTTAAACAAAAAAAGCTCAACCGAAGCGCTAATTAAAGTTAGTGTAAAGAAAGCTGATTATCAACCAGAAGTTGAAAAAAAAGTAAAGGACTACGCCAAAAAGGCAAGCGTCAAAGGTTTCCGTCCAGGCAAAGTGCCCCCTGGCCTGATTAACAAAATGTATGGTAAGTCTATTTTGGTAGAGGAAGTTAATAACCTGGTAAGTAAAAACCTGTCAGAATACATCCGCGAACAAAAATTACAGGTATTAGGTAATCCCTTACCGGACAAATCGATGGCGACCATCGATTGGGATACTCAGGAAGATTTCGAATTTGAATATAATATTGGTTTCGTTAATGAAGTATATTATGACCTTTCTAAAAAACAGAAAGTAAAAAAATATTCTATTGACATCGATGATAAAACGCTTGAAAAAACCCTTGTTGATATAAAAAAGCGATTTGGAACAGACATTGAAGCTGACACCAGCGAAAGTGGAGACCTTCTTGAAGTAGATATTCATTCTGAAGACGGCCAAATTGACAATAAGGAAGTTTCCTTTCCTGTTGACGCCGTGGAGAAGAAAGAACAGAAAAAATTTATTGGCCTGAAGAGAGGTGACGAAGTTAGTTTTGATCTAAAAAAGACATTTTCAGATGTTGATATCATCAAAACACTGACCGGTATCCATGATGATAATGCCGGAGAAATAAAAGGCAAATTCACCCTTAAGGTGAATGGTGTTAAAAGGAGAAAAGAAGCGGAAATGGATCAGGCTCTTTTTGATCAGGTTTTCGGAAAGGATGCCGTAAAAGATGAAAAAGAATTTAACGCCAAGGTGACCGAAACAATCCAGGCAAATTACGATAAAGAAACAGAAACATTTTTCAATCACAGCATCAGAAAACAACTTTTGGCATCCACAAGCATTGAATTACCTGATAATTTCCTAAAGGAGTGGCTGAAGGTGGATCAGGAAAACGTGACTGATGAGGATATTGAAAGGGAATATGACGGCTATGCTGAATCACTGAAATGGAGCCTGATTACAGAAAAAATTATAGCAGACAAGGAGATTAAGGTAGAGTATGATGAGGTAAAGGAAAAAGCCAGGTCTATGTTTGTGCAGCAATTTGGTGGTGAAGAGGCCATTGCCGGGTTTAAAGACAGCCTGGATCCCGTTGTAGATAACTATCTGCAAGGCGAGAATGGAAAAAACTATCGCACAATCTATGAGCAGGTTATGGGAGAAAAGACCTTTGAGCTCATAAAAGGAGAAATTACCATTTCTGAGAAAAAGGTTAAACTGGATGAGTTTACCAAGGTTGTTGAAAAGGAAAATGCATAAATTGTTTATTTATACTGATTTCTTATTAATATTGAAAAAGTAATTCAAGACAAACAAAATGATAAACAAAGACGAATTCAGAAAGTTTGCTGTAAAAGGACAGGGCATTAGTGGCTCAGTCTTTGACGGGTACACCGGGCACATACAAAATATGACAAGGTCAGTAATAGAAGAACGCCCTGGTAATTTTCGGGAAATCGATGTCTTTTCAAGACTCATTTCTGACCGGATCATTTTTCTCGGACTACCTGTGGATGACGCTATTGCCAACATCATCACAGCCCAGTTGCTCTTTCTCGAATCTGCCGATGCGAAAAAAGATATCATTATGTATATCAATAGTCCGGGGGGATCAGTGTATGCCGGACTTGGTATATATGACACTATGCAGTACGTGAATCCTGAGGTTGCCACTATATGCACTGGCCTGGCTGCTTCAATGGCAGCAGTTTTACTCGCGGCCGGAAGTCCCGGTAAACGAGCAGGCTTGCCTCATTCAAGAATCATGATACATCAACCCATGAGCTCAATGCAAGGGCAAGCCTCTGATATGGAAATATCATTAAGGCAAACTCTTGAAGTGAAAAAAGATCTCTACGATATTTTAGCCAAACAAAGTGGCCAAACGTATAAAAAGATAGAAGCTGATTCTGATCGCGATTACTGGATGCGCGCAGCAGAGGCCAAAAAATACGGACTTATTGATGAAGTCCTTGAGAAAAAAGCAAAATAAGTTATGGCTGAAGTAACATGTTCATTCTGCGGAAGAAATAAAAAGGATGTCGAGTTGATGATCTCGGGTATTCATGCACATATTTGTGATAAATGTATAACCCAGGCTTATCAGATCTTACAGGAAGATAAAAAAACTAAAGGTGAAGAGGGTGGATTACCGAAATTCAATCTGATCAAACCTAAAGACATGAAATTATTTCTCGATGAATATGTCATTGGTCAGGACATTGCGAAAAAAATCATCTCCGTTGCAGTTTATAACCATTATAAACGATTAATGCAGCCTAATGAAGAGGATGATGATGTGACTATTGAGAAATCAAATATCATCATGGTCGGAGAAACAGGCACCGGAAAAACCTACCTTGCACGAACACTTGCCCGTATTCTTCAGGTTCCTTTCTGCATCGCTGACGCAACCGTGCTCACAGAAGCAGGATATGTTGGCGAAGATGTTGAAAGTATACTTACCCGGTTGTTGCAAGCGGCTGATTATGATGTTCACGCTGCAGAAAGAGGTATTGTATACATTGATGAAATAGACAAAATTGCAAGAAAATCTGACAATCCCTCCATCACTCGTGATGTAAGTGGAGAAGGTGTACAGCAAGCATTACTTAAATTACTGGAAGGAACATCTGTAAATGTACCACCCCAGGGGGGTAGAAAACACCCGGATCAGAAAATGATAACGGTGAACACCGAAAATATTTTATTCATATGTGGTGGTGCTTTTGATGGCATCACAAGGGCAATTGGCAACAGGCTCAACACGCGGCCTCTGGGCTTCTCTTCTGAAGTTAGCGATGTTGACCATATTGATCATGAAAATCTGCTTCAATATATTACAGCACAAGATTTAAAAAGTTTTGGTCTTATTCCCGAACTCATAGGCCGGTTGCCTGTGTTATCACATCTGGATCCGCTCTCCGAAACAGCATTGAAGGAAATACTCATCAAGCCAAAAAATGCCCTGGTAAAACAATATAAAAAGTTATTCACCATGGAGGGCGTTGAAGTTGACTTTAAAGCCGGAGCACTTGATTTCATTGTAGAAAAAGCAATGGAATATAAGCTCGGTGCCCGTGGATTACGTTCCATCTGTGAAGCTATCATCAACGATGCAATGTTTGAGCTACCCTCACAAGAAGGCAAGAAGAAGTTAATCATCAACCGGGCATATGCCGAAGAGAAATTCAGCAAGTCTAAATACAGGAAGTTAAAAGTAGCCTAATATTCAATTTTCAACGAATCATTGCGTTGAGGTGAAAATATTTAGATGGAAGGCATATCATAAACCGGACATCAGCGGTAAAAATGTTTTGACGAAGGGAGTGTTATACTATCTGAAAATCCTCGTACAATTAACAAATTACGCGTAACGCCTAAGGTAATCCACCATAAGTTCAGCGGTTTTACGGGAAGCATTTTCCGGCCCAATTAACTCTTCTACTTTGCGATAACCCGCTTTAATTTTATCGCGGTAATCTTTTTCAGACAACAACAAATTCAATGCTGTACTCAGATTAATTTCAGTGAGCTCGTTCTGAATCAATTCTTTCACTACTTCTTCACCTGCAATTAAGTTGACCAGGGAAATGTATTTCACCTTGATTAACCTTTTTCCAATAGCGTAGGAGATGGGATTTGCCTTATAAATTACGACTTGAGGAACGTTCCAAAATGCTGTTTCCAACGTAGCAGTCCCTGAAGTAACAACCGCTGCATCGGCATTATTCAGGACATCATAGGTCTCACCATAATAAATACTCACATTTCTATATTGTTCCAGGGTTCTATACAGATCCTTGGGGACTTCATCAATCGCCGCAAGCATGAAATGTGCATCTGAAAACCGGGCAATGATACGTTCTAGCAGTGGGATGATATGCTTTAATTCTTGTATCCGACTGCCCGGCAATAATGCAACTTTAGGTCCTGTTACTTTTGAGAGTTTTGGGTGTTGAGCAAAAAGGGGATTAATCTTAAACCCAGTGATCGCATCGCGCACAGGGTTACCCACATAATCAACTTCCCAGTCAAAAGACTTAAAAAAGTTCTTTTCGAAGGGGAGAATAACAAACATTTTGTCAACGAATTGCTTTAATTTGAGTGCCCGGCCCGTATTCCATGCCCATACTTTAGGTGAGATATAATAGAAGACCCGGTAACCATTGGCTCTGGCATATTTAGCGATTCGCATATTAAATCCAGCAAAATCTACAAGAATTACAACATCCGGTTTGTAATGGTCAATATCCTGCTTACATAATTTGAGATATCGCTTTATTTTAAACAAGCTGAACAAGACTTCGACAAATCCCATAATGGAAAAGTGTTGATAGTGACTTGTTATCGAACACCCTGCCAAGGCCATATCATCCCCACCAAAACCTCTAAACCGGGCAGAAGTATCTTTGGCTGCCAGAGACCTGATGAGGTTTCCCGCATGCATATCACCTGATTTCTCCCCTGCGATCAAGTAGTATTTCACAGTACAGGTATTCCGTTATATGCTTTCGCCATAATATTCAGCATAATTACCCGGCGTTTCAACCAATTTGATGCAGTGAAGGCGGCAGGACTCATTTGACTTCGCCAATTTTTCTTCAAGTATTTTCCAAATTTCCACGGCAAAGACTTCGCATGTAGCCATTTTACCTACCAAAAAATCCACATCAACATTTAGGTTTTTATGATCCACTTTTTCAATGACTTCTTCCCTGATCAGCATACCTAACTTTTTAAAATCCACGACAAATCCAGTTTCAGGATCCGGCGCACCCTTTACGGTAACTGTCAACTCAAAGTTATGACCATGCCAGTTTTCATTTGCACATTTTCCGAAGATTTCTATATTTTTATCTTTGGACCAGGCTGTGTTATAGAGCTTATGTGCTGCATTGAAGTGCTCAAGGCGACTTATATAAACTAATGCTTTCATATTTATCAATTTGGCTGCAAATATACAAAGTAGACATTAGGCTTCCATACATAACCTGTCCAAGTTCGCGTTCTATACTGAGATAAAGCGTTCAATTAAAAAATCACATAAGTGAAGTCAATAATATTTTTTTTTATTAATATTATACACCAAGAAAACCCATGAACTATAGATGATCCGTTTGTTTATATCGATATAAAGCTCGTTCATTCTTTTAAAAAATGGTTATAAGTCTATTTGATATCGTTGTTCTCATTTACTATTTGTTTATGGTTATGATGGTTGTTTATGTCATCTTAGACAACAGACCTCCTTTAAAGACACTTTCCTGGATTCTTGTACTTTTGTTTTTACCAGTAGCCGGGTTAATCTTTTATTTTTATTTTGGACACAATTTTAGAAAAGAAAAGCTCTTTGAAGGAAAGAAAAAGCTTGATTTTAAACGCATTTCACGGATAGTAAAAGAACAATCACTCGATTTGAGTGTACATGATTCATCCCTAACCAGCGATGTCAGAAAAAAAATAAACATCATACTATTATTACTTGGCAACGGCAAATCCCGGTTAAGCAAGAGGAACATTGCTCGTGTCCTCACAGATGGTAAAGAAACATATGATACAATATTTCAATCTATTGAAAAAGCCCGGGATCATATTCACCTGGAGTACTATATTTTTGAAGATGGAAGAATTGCAAACCGCCTGGTCGAATTGCTTTTAAAGAAAATAAAAGAAGGGGTTAAGGTTCGTTTTATATACGACAAAGTAGGCAGCTGGTCTTTAAGTAGTGAGCTCTTAAGAAAAATGGAGGAAGGAGGCGTAAAAACTGCTCCATTCCGGCCCGTAAAATTTCCCATGTTAACGAGTAAAGTAAACTATCGAAACCATCGGAAAATATTAATCGTAGATGGTAAAACCGGTTTTCTGGGGGGCATAAATATTGCAGACAAGTATATTGAAAGTGATCCTGTCCTGAATATTCCATGGCGGGATACCCATTTACAATTGGATGGAGATGCTGTAAACGATCTGCAGTTGATATTCCTTACTGACTGGTACTTCCTCACTGATGAACAGATAAAACATGAAAATCGGTATTTTCCTGATTATTTAATATCAGAAGAGTGCTACATTCAAGTATTAGCCAGTGGGCCTGACACCGATTACCGCGGCATAATGAAGGCCTATTTTGCGGCTATATGTTCTGCTCACACTTCCATCCACATCGTCTCTCCATACTTCATCCCTAACGAAAGTGTGTTAACAGCGCTGTTAACTGCCGCGATGAGTGGAGTGGATGTAAGTATCATTCTTCCGGGCATCAGTGACAGTAAAATTGTACAATATAGCTCACAGTCCTATTTCGAGGAATTACTGGAGGCCGGCGTAAAGCTTTACCGGTATAAAAGAGGCTTTATACACGCAAAATTACTTATGGTGGATGGCATCCTTTCAACTATTGGAACAGCCAATATGGATTTTAGAAGCTTTGAACAAAATATGGAGGTAAATGCAATTATTTACGACCGTCTCATTAATAAAAAACTGGTGAACCAGTTTCAGGTTGATTTGCAGAGCTGCAGCCAGCTTAATCTTTCGGAATGGAAAAAAAGAAGCCGTTTTACAAAAGTAAAGGAATCGATCTTCCGTTTGTTTGCCCCGTTAATGTAAAAAGGAATCAAAAAAGATGTTGCGCCGCCATGATACCAGAATCCACAGCTTCAAAAAACAAAGGAAGGCGGGCATTATCAACACCGGCATACACCATGCGCTCATTCGACCTGTATTTATTTTTATCATTAAAAAGATATCCTGGTTCAGGTATTGGCATGGCGTGTCCTAAAGGTCTGATGTAAATTTTTTCAATAGAATCCCTGATACCCGTATCAAGATATTCCTCAAGATAATTCAATGTTTTCTCAGCAATAACTTCTTTCGTTGCTGGGAGGTTTATCAGATCCTCACGCGATGATGCAGGCAGACAATAATAGGCGGTAAAGACCCTATAAGGTGATTTTTTACGTTGCTGGGCAAATGAATCTGTAAATCCAAGAAAGGTGGGATCGTCGGTTATCATTTCATTTTGCCAGAATGGCTGTGTGAATACAGAAAGGTCACCCCTATCCTTTATCACAAAACTGATGACCAGCCATGGGGCATATTTATTATCTTTAAAGAGCGGATAATCATCCGGATAAACATATTTTAAGGCATTTTTCTGGCCAGCATATACTATATTTCCTGCCCTTACTATACGCTTGGATTGCTTTTCAAGATCAATTAATGTCACCTCAAAATAACTATTCTTGTTCGCTATTGAAGCAACCATTTGCTGTGTCATTATCCGATTTCTATTGAGAAAGGAAGCGATTTTTTCAACAAAATATGCATTTCCCTGCATTGGAGAAAACAAATCGACAACCTGATCAAAATAAGGCCGGCAAGAAAAATAATGTATACCCGCCAAGGCAGAAACCTCATGAGTTGCTCCACCGTAGTCATCACGCATCAAATGATCAATATATCTAAAAAATGAAGGATCCGGATTGATTTGCTCAACAAGGTAATCTTTAAATGTCTGATGATTAAGAAAATGATACGAAGCATCAATAATCCGCGTAGGCATGGGCATTTTACTTACCCAGGACATCATTAAATCACTAAATTTCTCATTTTTTAACTGCTCAGGTAAAACATCTGGTCTCATCACCCCCGCTTCATAGCATTGTTCTTTCTGTCGCTGAGCTATAATTTGACTCCGATCATGAAATGTCCATGATTTTTTCCAGGGTTGATGATAAATCAATCCCATTTGCTCCAGCATATGAAGCACTTCCTTTCCGAAAGTTTCGGGGTATTCAAGGTCATAATGAGCCCCCATACTAAAATTAAGATCTGCCCAGTGTTGAGAAGAAGAGGTGCCACCCAGCCTATCTGCCATTTCAACAACCAGGTAATCCTTATTCAACAATTGAAATGCGGCCGATAGCCCTGCTACACCTCCACCAACAATGAGCGTTTCAATATTCCAATCTTGTCCCTTAGCGAATTTTTTAGCATTAAAGAGAAGGTGGCCACTTTCAGCCACAGAATTTAAAACAATCTTACCTGAAAGCGACCCCTTACTTTCTCCACATGATTTTAAAATTAGTGGTAGAGGCAATAAAGCTGCTGTTTTAATAAAATCCCGGCGTTGCATGGTGCAAGTTACAGCAATTATTTAAATGAAGTTACAACGCAAAGTCATCAAATAGCATTTATTATTATAATATATTTTTTATATTTTTTATTTTATTTCTTGTTTTTATAATTTTCGTTAACTACTTTTATTCATCTATTATTATATATTTAAATTTATTAAACTTTTACTTAATTTATTTACTATGAATAATCTTAAAAACAAAGTTCAACTCATTGGTCATCTGGGTGGTGATCCGGAAGTGAAAAAGTTTGATAGTGGCAAAGTAAGGGCCACATTTCGACTGGCCACCAATGAAAATTACAAAAATGGAAATGGTGAGTGGATACAGGAAACCCAATGGCACACCATTATCGCCTGGAACGGTCTTGCCCAACGTGCCGAAAAAAAATTAAAAAAAGGCAATGAAGTGGCCGTATCAGGCAAACTCACTTATCGTAGTTATGAAGACAAAAATGGAACTACACGACAAGTCACGGAGATTAACGCGGATAACCTGGAGGTGTTTGGAGGAGTAAAGGATAATAAGCAGGAGGCCGTAAGTGGGAAGCAGTAAATAGAAAGGTGACTGATGGTTGGTGGCAGACTATTTCGAAAGTCTACCACCAACTACTACCAACACAAACATGCGTGTAAAAATCCGTTCACTTCACCATATGACCTTTGGCATGACGATATCATTTCCAACCAAGTACAGGCCGCCTCCCTCAGCACCCTTATAAGTAGGGCATGCTGAAAAAAATAAAATATTTGACTATTACTGCTGCGGCTAATAACTATTAGCCCGAATTATTCATCGAAACAATGAAAATGAACACAGGACCGATTTTTTCTAATTTACATGATCGACAATAGCCCGAATTTTAGCTATTGATTCCTTATGTTCCTATTAACAAAATGATTGAAAAAGCTTTAAATTTAGGTTTCCCAATTTAAGTTTTCTTTCTGATCAGTCATGGCACCAGCCCTGACTCCACGAGGCCCCTATAATTCACATCTGAAGCGAAATAATCCGGATGTACTATCATAAGCAGGTTATACAACAACATATAATCAAGGCCATTGTAAGCGCCTATCTGCTCTACGGGATCCCGACGTAGTGTCCTTTTATATTCAAAGCCTTCGGCCGCAATGATCGGCCTGATCCATCTGTTATGAGCCATCCAGCCCGGCGAACCCACACCTAAAGCATTGTAGGTTGGTTTGTGGTATACGCCACCATTCGGAGCCGATTGTATTGCATTAACAAAAAATGATCTTTGCGCTGTACCTGTTTCAGTCCAAAGGGCGTCTCTTAATAAAAGGTAAATATTGTGATCGAAACTCACACAAAATTTCAAAAATGTACTCTTATACTTTACCTGATTTATTTCAACAGAATCTGCTATAGGTCGCCCTCTACCACGGGGATCCCCGCCAATGGCCGCCAAAGCCAACCAGTAAGAAGTGGAAAAATCATGATTATTGATCGTGTTTTCATAATACCAGGGAATATTGCTTGAGTAGAGAAAATTCCAATAAGTACGCGCACTCCAACTGACCGTTTTTTTTCTGTCAGTAATATATTTAGCCGCCAGGCTAATTCCCCGCGAGTTTAATTTTACCGGCACCTTACCATTGGGATATACCGGGTGATGTGGCCGTGTATTTTGGTTTATTGTCCCGTACCATTCAACACGAGGTATAATACTATTTACTTTGACGTGCCTTAATCTTTTTACGATGTCCTTAGTGAATCCTTTCACCTTGTCTACAAAGTAAAAACCATAATAATTGTCTGCTTCTGTTAAAAACTTTTTCACAAGCGCAAATCCAAGAAATAAATGAGCGATCTGATCAGGCGAAGGATAAATATTTGGCATTTTATCATTCGGGTTATTGCTTAAAAAATCTGACTTTATAAAAAATTTACCATCAGAAGTCGGAGTTGTTGGTGCCGTTTTATAAAACCCTGCCAGTGCGGTGGTATCAAATATTCTATTAACCACATCGTCACGCACAAAAAGTCCATCTGAAAAGCTCCTTGCGTTATGTGGGTAATACAAGATATCAGAATTCAAATCGAGTCGTTCATAGGCCAACAAGGCACTCCTTAGCCTGGCAGCAGTATATTCTACGGGTTGATTGTTTTGTCGCAACAGATAGAACTCTGTGGCTAAAACCCCAATATACCAACCCAGGTCTATTGTTGCATCACCCCATTGCAAGTCAACCACGCTCCCATCGAAAGCTTCCCCTCTAAAGGCAATACTACCTGGTATACCAAAACCATCTGGCTTTCCCTGAGGTTGGTTTTGCTCGCCTCTGCTAAAATCATGTACAATAAACTGGCTTTCAAAACGAACACGATAGTACTCGTATTTATCTCGCCCAGACAGATCAATAACCTGCGCTTGAACAACATGAGTAACACGCAACAGTATAATACCCAGACAAAAAAACAATATACTTTTCCTATGCATGGTTAGTCGTAAAATTTAAATATAATTCTAAAATTATCAGAAATTTTCCCTAAAACATCAAAGCACAATATGGATAGATTTTATTGAGTCTGCAAATGAATAAAAAGAGAAGGAGGCGAGAATTATGTGCTACTTACCACTATAAAGTAGGTATACTTTTTCCATCTACTTTATTTAATAACCGAATTAAACGTATTAAAAAAAACAGGCCAGGGAATAACGATATACTGGCGGTTTAAATTCATCGGAGAGCCGCCTAAACAGACTCTTGAAATAGGCAACGCAGGGATGTCATTGAGCCTCAAACGCCCCTGAGGGACTTATAACAGAAGGCGTGAATTTTAATAGATCAGGAAATAAGTCAAAAAAAAGTAGCATCATTAAAGGGTTCTACTATCTGGCAAAAGGTTTCATCAATAAATTAAGGATCGATAATTGCGGGCTGAACAGATACTGGGAAACCTAATCCAATATGAACACTAATTATTGGTTTATTTCGAAAGGCTTTCCCTATTTTTGTTATTTAAAAGTGAACAATGCGTTACAGTTATTTAATATTCTTCTTATTCATATTTTCCTTGCAACATATGTCATGTCGTTCTGTACAGGGAACAACAGTTACTGTTGTTAAACCAATAAAACGGAAAACGTTTTATAATCCAGGTAAACACAAACAATTAAAACGAACCAAAAAGGTAAAAATGAAAAGTTGATCTAAAACATGAGCAAAAAAAAACCGATAGTAATAAAACTATCGGCTTTTTTTAATATCTAACTGCTATGATTACACTTTAATCTCCACATCAACACCACTCGGCAATTCAAGTTTCATTAAAGCATCAACAGTTTTTGTGCTATTAGAATAAATATCGACTAGTCTTTTATAAGTACATAGCTGATACTGCTCTCTTGACTTTTTATTCACGTGAGGCGAGCGCAATACGGTGAATTTTTCTTTCACAGTAGGCAATGGAATAGGCCCATTTACTACTGCTCCTGTTGTTTTTACAGCCCTTACAATCTTTTCTGAAGATTTGTCAACCAGATTATGATCGTACGACTTAAGTTTAATTCTAATTTTCTGATTCATCCTTCAAAAGTTTTAACTTACTGCTACTCCTTGTGTATCGGCAATGATACTATCTGCCAGATTTTTAGGAACAGGAGCATAATGAGAAAAAGTTAATGATGCTGCAGCCCTACCCGAGGTAATCGTTCTTAAAGCTGTAACATATCCAAACAGTTCGGCCAAAGGCACATCTGCTTTTATTATTTGCGCGCCACCTTTCATGTCAATACCTTTCATTATTCCACGCCTTTTATTCAGGTCGCCGGTCACTGATCCGGTATATTCATCTGGTGAAACTACTTCGACCCCCATAACGGGTTCTAGTAGTTGTGGCTTTGCCTTTTTAGCAGCCTGTTTAAATCCAAGTCGGGCGGCCATTTCAAATGATAGTGAATCTGAATCGACATCGTGGAAAGAACCGTGAAACAATTTCACATACATCCCTTCCAAAGGATACCCTGCCAAAGGACCATTGTTCATCGCTTCTCTAAATCCTTTTTCAACAGCAGGAATAAATTCACGAGGAATAACACCTCCAACAATTTTATTGTCAAATTCAAGACCGACTTTACCATCTTTGGCAGGCCCTATTTCAAAAACAATATCCGCGAACTTACCACGTCCACCTGATTGCTTTTTATAAACCTCTTTATGTTCGATATCCATGGTGATTGCCTCTTTATAAGCAACCTGAGGCGCACCCTGGTTTATTTCCACCTTAAATTCTCTTTTCAAACGATCGATAATAATCTCCAGGTGAAGCTCACCCATACCTCTTAAAACAGTCTGACCTGTTTCCTGATTGGTATTCACCTGAAGTGTAGGGTCTTCTTCTACTAATTTGGAAATTGCTACCCCTAATTTATCGACATCAGCCTGAGTTTTTGGTTCGATCGCATAACCTATAACAGGTTCAGGGAACTGCATTGACTCAAGAATAATTTCTTTGCCACTTTCCACCAGCGTGTCTCCAGTTTTGATATCCTTAAAGCCCACACCTGCGCAAATATCACCTGCTTCAACCTTATCAATAGGGTTCTGCTTATTTGAATGCATTTGCAACAGGCGTGATATTCTTTCTTTTTTTCCTGTTCTCATATTATACACATAAGAACCGGCATCCAAAGTACCTGAATAAACCCTAAAGAAACACAAACGTCCTACGAAAGGATCAGTAGCTATTTTAAAAGCCAATGCTGCAAAAGGCTGAGTACTGTCAGCCAGGCGCTCTACTTCCTCTTCTGTTTTTGGGTTTATTCCCACTACGGGAGGCAGATCCAAAGCTGAAGGTAGGAATTCACATACTGCGTCCAGTACAGCTTGCACTCCTTTATTTTTAAAGGCAGATCCACATAATACCGGAGAAAAAGACATGTCAATAACCGCTTTTCTGATAGCGGCTTTCATCTCATCTGCCGTGATAGAATCCGGATCATCGAAAAACTTTTCTAACAGTGCATCATCGTATTCGGCAACACTTTCCACCAGTTTTTGACGCCATTCAATAACCGTTTCCTTTAAATCTTCAGGTATGTCGATAACATCATATGTCATCCCCTGATCTTCGTCATTCCAAATAATCGCCTTATTGGTAATCAAATCGACAACACCCTTGAATGTTTCTTCTGCTCCAATAGGCACCTGTAAGGGGACAGGGTTTGCCCCAAGTTTTTCTTTTATATCGGCAACCACATGAAAGAAGTCTGCACCTGCCCTGTCCATTTTATTCACAAAGCATATTCTTGGTACTTTGTATTTATCGGCTTGTCTCCAAACAGTTTCAGATTGTGGTTCTACACCAGAAACTGCACAAAACAGTGCTACAGCACCATCTAACACACGTAAAGAACGTTCAACCTCTACAGTGAAGTCGACGTGTCCCGGTGTGTCAATGATATTGATTCTGTATTCCGCAGTATTATCAAGTGTTTGTCCCTGATCGGTGGGGTATTTCCAGAATGTAGTGGTGGCTGCAGAGGTAATAGTAATACCACGTTCCTGCTCCTGCTCCATCCAGTCCATCGTTGCTGCACCATCATGCACCTCTCCGATTTTATGACTGATTCCTGTATAATACAGGATTCGTTCAGTTGTTGTTGTTTTACCAGCATCGATGTGTGCCATGATGCCGATATTTCTCAAATACTTAAGGTCTTTTTTTGCCATTATAATTATTGACTTTACCCCTGTTTAAAATCTAAAATGCGAAAATGCCTTATTGGCTTCTGCCATTCTGTGTGTATCATCTTTCTTTTTCACTGCAGCACCTTCACCATTAGAAGCGGCCAGTATTTCAGCTGCCAGACGATCAACGATTGTTTTTTCACCACGTTTTCTGGCGAACATAATCAACCATTTAATCCCCAGGTTTACTTTACGGGTAGGTCTTACTTCAAGAGGAACCTGAAATGTAGCTCCACCTACTCTTCTACTTTTCACTTCTACGTGGGGCATAACATTATCTAATGCTTTTTTCCACACATCAAGGCCATCTTCCCCTGATTTGTCGCTTACCTTTTCTATAGCATTGTAAAAAGTATCATATGACAGGTTCTTCTTTCCCTGTATCATAAGGTAATTCACAAACTTCGTTACCAGTGTATCTTTATACTTTGGATCAGGTAAAAGATAGCGTTTTTTTGGAGTTCCTTTTCTCATTGCTTGCTATTATTTTTTAGGCTTTTTAGCACCATATTTAGACCTTCTTTGCAGTCTGCCACTTACGCCGGCAGTATCCAGGGCACCACGAATAATATGATAACGTACACCTGGAAGATCTTTCACACGACCACCTCTAATTAAAACTATAGAGTGTTCCTGTAAATTATGACCTTCACCCGGAATATACGCATTCACTTCTTTTCCATTGGTAAGTCTTACCCTGGCCACCTTTCGCATTGCTGAATTAGGCTTTTTAGGTGTTGTAGTATATACTCTTGTACATACACCTCTTCGTTGAGGACAAGAGTCCAACGCCGGGGATTTCGATTTCGATGTCAGGGTTTTTCTTCCTTTCCTGACCAATTGCTGTATAGTAGGCATTAACTAAAAAATTTAAATCTATTAAACCGCCTTAATTTTTAGGAGTGCAAAGGTATAAATAAGTAACGAACATAAAAATTATTTTTCATTCATTTTATTTTTACGCTTCACCCACCGTACCTCCGAAGTTTATTGGAAACTTCGGAGCTTCTTCTGTTTTCTTAATTGGCCCAAAGGTATTCTCAAATTTATGAATATTATCTTCCAGGGCCTGCAATAATCTTTTTGCATGTTCCGGAGTAATAACAATTCTTGATTTAACTTTTGCTTTAGGCACCCCGGGCATAAGCCTGATAAAATCAATAACAAACTCGCTGTTGGAGTGTGCGATCATCGCCAGATTGGCATATACACCTTCAGCAATATCTTCAGACAACTCAATATTTATCTGATTCTGCCCCTGAGGCTTTTTCTCATCTTCTGCCATACCTATTGATTTTCTATTACTACTTCTTCTGTTTTACCTTTCTTCCCAGAGGAAACTAGTGTTTCATACTCTTCTTTTGAGCCAACAAAGATATTTTCAAATTTTCTTTGTCCAGTACCTGCAGGTATCAAATGGCCTACAATTACATTTTCTTTCAATCCGACAAGGTGATCAGCTTTTCCGCGAATGGAGGCTTCACTGAGCACCTTAGTGGTTTCCTGAAATGATGCTGCAGACAAGAAGCTTTCCGTCTTTAAGGAAGCCTGTGTAATCCCCTGTAATGTAGGTGCTGACACTGCTGACATGGCATCCCTCACCTGAACGAGTTTAAGGTCTTTCCTTCTCAGCTGAGAATTTTCATCCCGCATTTCACGTTCACTAATAATTTGTCCCGGCTTTAGCTTGTTTGAATCCCCTGAATCCATGACAATTTTCTTGTCCAATACACGGTCATTTTCTTCCCGGAAAGTGAATTTATCAACATTTTCTCCCTGAAGGAATATGGTATCTCCGGAATCCAGAATAATCACCTTTTGCATCATTTGGCTTACAATAGCCTCAATATGCTTATCATTGATT
>Ga0224506_10001151_pt1 | contig 19310 bp, 20 predicted proteins | sample SF_Jan12_sed_USG_2_FD_169108 | JGI IMG/M metagenome (GOLD analysis project Ga0224506, IMG submission 169108) | Sediment microbial communities from San Francisco Bay, California, United States - SF_Jan12_sed_USGS_8_1 | ecosystem: Environmental > Aquatic > Marine > Sediment | place: USA... | reverse complement strand
AAACGAAGATTTTGGGGTGGGGATGTGAAGAAGGCTCTGGAACAACGCGGTATCCAGGTCAGGTCTGCAAGCGCTGTTGTTTTGGCTGAGGAGGCAGACCCGGTGTACAAGAACGTGGACATAGTTGTAGATGTCAGTGATAAAGTGGGGATAGCAACAAAAGTTGCAAGATTTGTTCCTTTGGCGGTTGTAAAAGGCTGATTTCACCTCGTTGAGTTTCTCATTTTTTTCTTCCTTTTTCTTGTAAGTCTCAATTCTTTCGTGACTTCCAAAGTATCGCCCGCGCGCGCTAACTTCACATTTAACACGTAAATCTAGTGTTACCTAATTCTTACATTAATGTTCTTGTGGGCTTCTATAGCGCGTACTCCCGTATATTGTGGCTGCAAGTAATGTTGCTACCATGAGCAGTAGTATGATTATGATTGACTGAAATTCGGGTATTATGTGGATTTCATGTGTTGAATGCGGATAAGCGAAGTAAATCCATCTGTGAGTAGTATTATCATATATCGTGTTGTTGAAGTATAGAGCTTCTGTTAACCTGTAGTCAATTATGACCGTGTATGGAGGAGACATCAAACTTTTTGGAATGCACAACCTACAGAAGCCGCATGTTTGATTTGCAGTCATGTTGGAGACACGCATTCTGACTGTGCTGTTGGACTCAAAATACTCAAAGTCCTCGATAGTGGAGTTGGAAATCACATCAACATCACAGTCTAGGGAAGTGTTGAAACTGTTAAACATGCCCATCAGGGGATAATGGTCTGTGTTGTTTTCATTAATTTGATGCCAACTGTCGCCTATTCCATCATGGTTTAAGTCAACACCGGTGTAGTTGCTCCAGTAGTTCCCTTCAACATTACTATCCCAAGAATTTGTGTGACGCGCGTTCACGTACGCTTGTTCCCCGTTGTCGATGAAGTTGTTGTGGTAAATGCTATTGTTCTCACATCTGGCATACAACGCTATGCCCAAACTATTTTCTGCAATCAGGTTGTTGTAAATTATGTTGTTAGTGGAATACTTGAACGAGAACGGGGTAGGTTGTATTAGTATACCCCACCAGCTTTTTCTTATCACGTTATTGTAGATAATGTTGTTGCTGGAATTAGTCATGTATACACCATACAAGTTGGCGTTCATTGTGTTCCCACTAATAGTGTTGTTACCGCCATCCCATATCATCACACCTGCGCCAGCCACTCCTCCACGTTTGCTGAACGACAAGATATTATCAGCAACGATGTTGCCACTGGATGAATCTAGAACGAGATTATAAAAGCCGCCTCTAGTCACATTATTACCAATGAAAACATTGTTATTAGATGAAATTATATGGATATTACTTCCGCATTTAGTTAGTTGGTTATTGCTGATTGTGTTGTTGTTGGAAAAGTAAAGTCGGATGCCATAATCTAGGAGTGTTTCAATAGTTATGTTCTCTATCCTCGAATTATTTGTGTGCACAAACAGCAAACGTCCATCCGAGGTTAAGTCTTTCACTGTGATATCAGTCGAGTTCACCGCTACTACATACCCTGCATCAGACGGAACTTGCCTTCCATGCTGATTCACCCAGTAGTAAAGTGGTTTGCCACCAACAGTGTTCGATTCATCTATGTCATGAATGAAATGTTCTAGAGAAGAGCCCCAAACACCAAATTTCGACAACGCATTATTTCTTAAAGTGTTGAATGAGGAACTGGATAATCCAACAGAAGTGCCGCCGGTCTTGGTTATATTGTTGTCACTAATAATGTTATTGTCAGAAGAATCTTCCAGTATGATTCCAAAGTCCACTTCCGAGATGTTGTTGCCACTGATTTTGTTTCCACTTGAGGATCTGAGGCAGACGCCTTCTCCGTCAGGGTTTGTTATTGTGTTGTCGAGAATGCTGTTGCCCCTCGAATAATTTAGAAAAATGCAAACGTCACCACCACATATGACGTTATCGGCGATGGTGGTGTTTCTTGTGTTATCCAGAAAGACGCCACTACCTAAATACCATTCACTGCTGTTTCTTATGGTAAAGCCGCTTATGTAGACGTTGTCAGCGGTCACACGGATTACGGTTCCTGTTCTGTTTCCGTCAATGATGGTGGTCTTGTTTTTTCCGATGAGCGAAACCGATTTCTGTACACGCACAAGTTCACAATAGGTTCCGGGGTCAACCAGTATCGTATGTCCATCCACAGTTTCAGGAGCGTTAATTGCTTCTTGTATTGTTGTGTAGTTCAGTCTGGTGTGAAGGTTGTGAACCGGATAGCCCTCAGGAGCCTTCACCTCAACTGGCTTGATTCTTACACGTAATAAGAGAGACAATAATAGAAACAGGCTTAGGACAAAGACAAGTTTTCTACTCATATCACACCGTTATCATAATAGATAATTCAATTTTTTATGGCTGTCGGTAACATCTTCGATTGAACCTCAAATACACGCGCGCAGGCAAGACGGGTAAGTTTCGCATGTCTCACAGAGGGCTTCTCGTAAGTTCTTGCCCGCAGTGAATGGAAAGCGTTAATTCAAGGAACCATAAATTCCCCCTTTTTTCTAAACTCAAACAAACCTAGCTTACATAACGCACGCGCTAAAATGCATAGCTCCTACCATGCGAGTGGAACCTTTCGTTTCTCCAATCATCACGAGCGCGCGCATGTTATGTTCCTATTATGTTTTTGCCGATATCGCGCGCTTCAAACCTCTCCTTGGGGACATCCTCGACTTCCTTCGTGAGCCTCAGTCTCACGAGGTTGGGCAGAGTGTCGATATAGGCCGTGACCTCTGCATCTTTTGCCTTCTTGTTAGCCATTCAAACGCACCGACTATTAGTATTACAAGTAAAAAAGATCGCGAGACATAAGTTTCTATGGGGTTTAATACGTATTTAATCTACTCTGTCTTTATGACTTATAGACGGATTTACTAACGCTAGTTGTAAAACTCCTTACTACTGTTTATGCCATCAATCTCGATCTATCACGATAATCCTTAGATAACACAGAAGATTCTAGATACATCATAGTATGAGAGAACTCAGGGAATTTCCAATTTCTAAATTCTAAGTGAAAAGAAAAAGTGTGTGTCATATTATTGTTTAGTATGGTCCTCCAGCTGTCCATTTTTCATGGCGAGACAGTGAAATTGCCATAGCTTTCACGCCTTCAATTTCATTTAAACGTTGGTTCCCTAACCTGTAAGCCTGTACATTGAAAGGTTTAGGCTGATTAGACGTGTGTATAGGAACATCTCCATGACTGCCTAGAGGTTCCTTAGAACCTACATTCATTCCGAACAATCGAAACACCTTAACGACCAAAGACGGTGTTCTTTTCGGAAATATCCCTTTCATTCTTTATCACCATGAATACGTATATGTAAAAGGGACACATAGAGATTGTGCCGTCACCTGACTACCAACCAGTAAACGTCATATGACGGCAAAATTAATAAATAAGGCGAAAATAAATCTTTAACCATGACAATATTTGAAGTCGTCCTGAAAGTATCCTCCGACAACTTCCTCGTTAACCTGTCACGGAGATTTCCCTCTATGAAAATTTTCATCTGGTGTAACAAAGAGAAAGATGTTGTTGAGATTTTTGTGAAGAATCCAGAGGACTATTCTCTTGTTATGGAGGAAGTCCATGCACATCCTATTTTGGGACTCATTGAAGAAGCGTCCACTGATCATAGGCTCTACTTTAATGTAAGTGAGTGTCGTTGCATGAACCAAGATACAATAGTTAGGCATATTGGTGAGCTGGACATTCTTAACATCTTTCCAAACATGATAGAGAATGGTTGGGTATACCATCGTCTCATAGTGCTCAGTCATAAGGACTTGGAAGAACTTCTAAGACGCCTTGAGAATTGGGGTTGGGTTTATAAGATTTTGCGAAAAGTCTCTTTTGATGGATTTATTGCGAGTTCTTTGACGCTTTCAGCTGATCACCTATTCTCTGGTCTGACGGAGAAACAGATGGACGCCATGCTGACTGCATATCGACATGGATACTACAATTTGCCAAGGGACTCTGATGTTCAAACAATAGCTGCCAAGAAGAAAGTGCCGAGAACAACTTTCCAAGAGCATCTAAAGAAGGCTGAAAACAAACTTGTGGCAGCTCTTATTCCATATATGCACCTGTTCAACCATGCCTCACCAACGAGGAGAAGAAGCATCAAGGTAAAGTAGAGCCTTCAGAGACGTGCATACTTCTCAGGATCTTTCGTTACATCAACAATCTCAACTAGAGACTTGATTGCCATATCGCTACCTCTCATTAAATCGTGTTCATGCTTGATAATACTCGCGCGCGGGTTCATAGAAACTCCACAGAGCTAAAAATGTCACGGTAGAACCATATTTATATCAAAGGGTCAGTAATAATTTGGTGATTCGTCTCGCATTTGCTAGTGGTTTAGATGCCTTTCAAAGATGAGTGTGGGATATGCGGTAGAGTTTTTCCCTACAGTTACCTCAGGCGATGTCAGAGATGTGGACGCTTGTTCTGTAGAGACTGCATGGTGCCAGACGTTTCAACGGGCGACCCTACGAGAATGCTGTGCCTAAGTTGTGCTAGGAGAATTGTTTCGCCACGTTCCGTCAGCAAATATGACCCGCTTAAACGTTACTTGAGATTTAGAGCTTCCTTCACTGATGTCGTCAAGCTTTCTTTTGCTAAGATAGATGGGATTATAGGCGATAACTTGCCTATGAGTGCTTTTCGTAACGAAAAATGGTGGAGCAACTCATCGAGCAGCGTGCACGCCAAGGCTTGGTTGGACGCTGGATGGAGAATGCAAGAGGTGAACTTGGACGAAGGCTGTGTTGTTTTTCAAAAAGTGAAGAGTTTGCGGACTAAAAGCCGTAGAAAGAAGAGATCAAGGGAGAAGGTCAAAAAGCCCTTCACCCCTGCGCCTTACCGTATTCCAAGAACTAGGAAGACCTCAAAAACCAAGGCAGCCAAGCTTTACGCAAGACTCAAAAACTTAGAACGAAAAAGAGCGTCCCCAACCAAGTATCGTGGCAGTTTTAAGCCGAAGCCAGCGAAGGAGAAAAGGCTGTATAAGCCAGAAGAAAAACCAAAATAGCCAAAAAGGATTTTTATCTAGCCTGCTTGAAATAGAGAGTAAACGGTGATGCAGGGCGGCCGTCGTCTAGTCTGGTTTAGGACACAGGCCTTCCAAGCCTGTGATCCCGGGTTCAAATCCCGGCGGCCGCACCACAAATCTTTTTGTTTTTGAGAAAGGAAATATCGAGACATAAGCTGTAGAGACTATGACTTGTTGAACCTTTACAGTTTTCTTTCACTCATAATTCTGTGAGGTTGAGGTTGAATCTCCTTGAGAGGTTGTTAAGATCGTTAAGCACGTAGGTGAACACGTAGCCCCTCCATTTTCCCCATCTATCCTTCGCGATCTGTTTGAGCTTCGGAATGATGCTGCGAGGCGATTCTGCTTCCTCTCCGAAGAGAAGCATGTTGAATATTTTTGCGCTCCAGACATCGAGCGCGAATCCTGGATGAGGAGAGACTATATCCGCGGAGTATTCGCCTATCCCTCTCAATTCCATCAGCTTAGCCTTAGCTTCGTCAGCCGGCATCTCTTCGAGCTTTTGAAGCGTTGGGAAACCCTTGCATATTGTTTCGGCGATGCGTTTCAGACTCTTAGCTCTGTAGCCGAGCTTGCACCTCTCCTCAAGTTCTCTCACACCAGCTCTAGCTATTCTCTCCGGGGCGGGCCAGTACAAAATCTCTCTGCCGTCGAACCTTACTTTTACACCGTAATTCTTAATCAACAGGTTCATCATCTGGTCGCTTCTTCTGATCGGGGCCATCTGCAACGTCACAGCCAGAATCAGGGCGGGGAAGATGTCCGGTCGCTTGGTTCTCCTCATCCCGTACAGGTCGCCTACCAATGATTTGACAAGGGGATCATGCTCAGCAAGAGTGTAAAATTCTCTTATGTCTTCCTTGAGGCTTAGCGTCCATGCTACCATTTCTGGGAGCTCTTTTCTCTCCTCTGTGCTCAGCTTTTCGCGAGAGAACACCTCACAAAATATCTCGGGCTTCTCCACAGTTCCTACCGCTCTTAACTTCAATCCGAACATCTCTCCATGATTCAACCTCATCCCGCTCCAGAGGGCGCCATCTTCAAATGTCTCGAAAGGCGTCAACAACGACCACCCTGCAGGCTTGTGGACTGTGAGCGAAAAGTCGTAAGGTGGAGTGGCTTTAAGCCTGAAAGCAGTCGAACACGGCAGATCACTCACCGACATCAGGGTGCCCTTCATTTTTTAAACCTTCTTATTTGAGGCTGTTGACCTCACTTCTTTGCTGGCATCATTCTTGAAGCGAATTTTTGCAAAGCTCACAGGGGTTCTTAACAATCATGTCTGGTTTCTGTTGGCTTTCATGCAGGTTTTCAAGCGAGTAAAACTGTGATGGGACGAAAACGGTTTTCATTCCTGTGGCTTTTGCGCCTTTCATGTCTTCTAGGGGGCTGTCCCCAACATATGTGGTTTCATGGGCTGAAACTTTGAGTCGTCTTAATGCTTCGTTGAAGATTTTTGGGTGGGGTTTGCGCCAGCCAACCTCGTCTGAAACCAAAACGGCGTTGAAAAACTGGTTTATGCTCAGTTTTCTGAGTCCTGCGTAGATTACAGGTGCGTATGTGAAGTTTGAAACCAAACCTAACTTGTAGTTCGTTGAAACTTTCTTTAACATCTTTTTTGCGCACGGTCTGAGCTCCATTGAGTTCAGATAATCCTCAAAGAAGGCGTTGACGGCGATTTTTATGTGTAGGTCGTCTGGTTCTGTTTTGAACCCTAGATTGTTTAGCGCTTTTGAAATCCATATCGCGTTGGTGACCTCAACTAGTTTCTGGTAACGGATGATACGGTATTTTTCATGGGCTTGGGTGTATGCTTCTAAGAAACTTTTGGGGTCGACCTTGAACCCCACATTCACAACGGCCTTATGCAACTTCATCTTTGTGGTCAGCTTTGCGGCTTCCAAACTGTAACCTCTGACGTTTGTTAATGTGCCGATGAAGTCGAAAATCACTGCTTTGATGGGTGACAAGACGGGCCCTCTATACTATGTATTTGTCTGCTTTCTCAAAGTCTCTAACGATTTCCATCACACGTTTTGGAGCATTAACTGTTTCTAACGGGATTCCTTTAAGCAGAACCCACGGGCTCTTTTTCGCGATTGATGTGGCGATGTGGCTTTCGCCGAAGCATTTTTCGGCAATTTCGTAAACCATTCTTCTAACCTTAATTTCGGAGAATTGCCCCAAAGCGTGCAAATACTCATGAAGCAACAAATTGTAGATCAGGGCGTTAACTACACGCTTCGACTTAATTGCCCCCTCAACTATTTGAACTAGGGTTCTGTTTAAAACGATGTTGTTTGTACCTAGTGGGTGATATGCTCCTAACTGGATGGGTAAATCGTCTAGGAAAAGCATCATCCCGCGTCTGTGCTTGTGTAAAGTAGACTTCACAGTGTCTTTAACAACCTCCCAGACTTCACCGTACTTCGTGGAGTTTTCCAAGCGGCTGCGATACCTTTCAATGATTGAAGATTCACTCGTGTCCATCAGAGTCTTCCCTGATAAGGTTACATTCATTTATGCCTTATATGAAATACGGAATCACTCAACCCAATTCATCATTACAACACTAAAGAATAGAGCGTGCGCTAAACCAGTAATTGAACCATTTAGTCAAAGATGGTTCAAACCCACCTGGCCGCACCACATAATTGCTTTTTCAAGGTTGCGAAACATTTTAGAACGGGTGGAACTCACTTTATTTTATGACAGTTGGCAGTTTGTCCCCTAGAATAACGCGTTTGGTGCCTACATATTCTATTGTTGCCCATGATCCTTCAACCGGGGATTTGGGAGTGGCGGTTCAGTCACGCTATTTTTCAGTGGGTCCTATGGTTCCATGGGCTGAAGCTGATGTTGGAGCTGTTGCAACTCAAGCTTTTGTTAATGTTTCATACGGCCCGCGTGGACTACAATTACTGAGAGAAGGACTAGCCGTTGAAGAAGTCATTGAGAAGCTTACAGGAGAGGATGAGGGTAAAGAATTTAGGCAGTTGGGCATAGTAGACGCGAAGGGTAACGCAGCTGCGTATACGGGCAGAAAGTGTTTAGAGTGGGCTGGAAGCAAGGTTGGAAAGTGGTACTCAACGCAAGGCAACATTCTGACAGGCGAGGAAGTCGTAGAAAAGATAGCTGAAAAATTCGAATCCACAAAAGGTGATTTAGCTGGTAGACTTGTTGCGGCTCTGGAGGCAGGTGAAAAGGCAGGCGGAGACGCCAGAGGGCGACAATCAGCGGCGTTGCTCGTTGTGAGAAAAAACGCCGGAAGAGGAGGTTACGGAGACAAGTTTATCGAGTTGAGGGTTGAAGACAACTCGGACCCGGTAGCGGAGTTGAAGCGGCTGTTAAAGATTCACCGCGTCTACTACCTAATTGATGAAGCCGAATCAAAATTTACCCAAGGCAACTCAGAAAATGCGATCTCCAGCATAAACGAAGCCTTAAAAATTAAACCCAAAAGCGACGATGCGTACATTGATTTGGGTCTAATATACTTGAAGCTTGGCAAAACGGATGAGGCTGTTAAAGCTTTTAAAAAGGCCTTGAGCATTAACCCAAAAATGACTGCAGTAATCAAGCAGCTTCCAAAACTAGGCGTGGATGAAATACCAGAAAGTCTTCTTAAGCAGCTTCAACTCTAAAATGTGCTATTTCGTGTCGGTTTTTGAAAAAAGAAAGCTCGGAAGGCAAATCTCGACGTTGCGCGCGCTAGAAACGAGACTCCATTTTCAACTGAGACCTTACACGTCCAACGCGCTACCATGCTTGACAGGTATGAATCTTCGTTTCAAAGATCTAATCAGAATCACGATTGGAAATATTTACTGTGCATAAAAATTTGAAATTAACAAGACTTACGTACATGTTCGATAATTTGGCATAAATGAGAACCATGTCTTTCAGAGACTACCTCCACGAGAAGTCAGAAGAGTCAAGACACAACGAAACCATAGCCTACCTGATGTTTCTAGCAGGCGTCATATTCTTTGTAGGCGGCATAACGGAAACCCTAAGCCTAACCCAAAACCCAGAATGGTTCCTATTCATTCCATACCACACGGACCCGATCGCCGGAGCAGTTTTAGGCTTATCCCTAACTGTGAGTGGCATATGTCTGATAGTTTTCGGCATAGCCACCGGGCTAAACTATTCCCGCAAAAGAAGCTGGTACATGCAAGAACTCCGCAAGGCAACAACTCTAGAGGAAGATTCAATGATGCAGAAAAGAAGCGTCAAAAAGTCTACGCGAAGAAAAACCCCAAAAGGTTAAGCTATTAACAACGATAATTGAACGAAACAAGGATTATCCTTTTAAAGAGTCAACTAGCTAAAGAATGACTCTCCGAAACGTGAAGGAGACTGGAATGAGCAAAATCCACTGCTTATTAGCAATCATGATTCTCTGCATCATCCTAGTTCCAGTCACCGCATATCTAATCGGCGGCTGGTACGCCTATTGGGGTCATGTCCTGCTCGCAATAATCTTTGCCGTTCTAGCTGTTTTCATAAAAACCCAGTATTACTGGGAGGAAGACTGAGATGACGCCTCCCCTACCAGAAGCAGGACCAGAAACAACGATTGGCGTCATTGCCGCCATAGCCGCATTCCTAACCATAAGCATCCTCTTAGGCTTTTTCATGAGGAAGAAAGCTAAAAGCTTCGAAGAATGGCTTGTGGGCCGTAGAGACATAGGACCTCTCGTAACCGGCTTCGCTTTGGTTGCATCGTACTTAAGCGGCTGGGCAATCTTTGGAAATGCCGGTTTGGGCTATGCCTACGGTTGGTCAGGCAGCTGGCTCATCGGCACAACCTGCGTCGCAGGGACAGCTCTCTGTTTAGTCATTGGCTACAGAATGCGAAAATACGTGGCACTTGGAGTTCGAACTGTGCCAGAAATGCTAAAGGTAAGATTTGAAAGTAGAATGGTGCAGGCCCTAGCTGGCTTGGCCATGATAATCCTTCTCATAGTCTACTCTGTGGGACAGTACAAAGCCATGGCAACAGTCTGGACGATAACAACCAACACACCCTTCTTCGGAAGCCTACTGGCAACGGCAATTCTGGTGCTCGTTTATTTGATTGTGGGCGGATACACGGGCACCCAATGGGTTTCATGTTTCCAAGGAATTCTATTAACAATTGTCGGCTGGACATTGGGCATAACGGCACTAATCTGGGCAGGTGGTCCAACAAAGATTGCGGAAGCCATTGGAATGCAAACATTTACTTTTCATGGGGGTGAACAAACGTCATTCTTTTTAAGTGACTACACATTACCTGTGCAATCTCTTCAAGACCGTTTTGCAGGTGTCGATTATTTCGGCGTTGTAGCGGCAATGTTCATGTTTCTCTTTATGGCAACAGGTTTTCCACACAACATAGCTCGTTTCTTAGGCACTCGAAAGATCACTAAGCGAGAGTATTGGGTGATGTTGCTGATACTTATTGTGGGTGGTTTAACCCCTTTATGGATTGGTGTGGTTGGATTTGCCGCCAGAACTGTTTGGGGTGATGTTCTCATGGCTACTAATCCACCCATATATGGGGATTCGGCAGCGGTCTATGCAAGTATGAGTGCTGGTGGCATCCCGCTTGCATCCCTGTTTGCCGCAAGCGTTTTTGCAGCCTCGGTTGCAACAATAGCAGGGATGGTTATGATCATGGCCACTAATATCACAAGAGATCTTATTCACAATGCCTATCCGAAGACTTCTCCCAAGAAACTGTTGTGGCTCACGAAACTTATGCTTATCCCGTTTATTGCTATACCATTGTGGTGGACTTTCACTTCGCCTCCACCCATACTTTCAGAGTTCATGGCAGGCTCAGCCGTGGCTCAAGCTGGAATATTCTTTTTTGTTGTAGGCATTTCCATGTACTGGAAAAGGGCGACAAAATGGGGAGCCATCACCACCATAATCTATGGTTTAATCCTCACGCTTCTCAATCCCAATGCTTATGGAAAACTTGTCGGCTTGTACCATTGGGGTTATTGGGCATTACTGCTGATGTTCGGCTCAGCCCTAACCTACTTCCTCGTAAGCCTAGTCACAAAGCCTCTCCCAGAAGAAAAACTCAAAAAACTGTTCCCAAAAAGGAAAAGTTAGAGCTTCAAGTTTCTTGAAACTGTTTCCTCCAATTTTCTGGCGAAAACCGTCTCTAAAAGCCTGTTTACATTTCCTATTGATTCTTCAAGTTTGTTGTCGAAGGGTATCTCTCCCCAAAAAATTATGCCCTTGCCTTCAACTCGTTGCTGGATGAGTGGAGAATCTTCCATTTTCATGTTTTCGATGACACCGATTATTGGAATCTTCAACTCTGTTAACAGGCTTACGAGTTTTCTGACGGTTTCGAAGGCTAGCTGTGAAGGAGTGGTGACTACAAGGAATTTTATCCTTTTCACAAGTCTTATGATGTCGAGGGTTGCGTCGCTTATTCCAGGTGGCATGTCTATGACCAGAAAATCGAGCGTGTCCCACCTTGTTATGGCGAGCAGCTCTATCAAGGCGTTTGAAACGCCTGCCCCTCTCAATGGTAAAGCGTGTTCACCCGAATAATAGGTTATCGACATGTACTTCAGGTCGTGGACTTGCGGTGGGATTATGCCTTTCTCTTCTCTTGGTTTTAAGCCTTCAGCACCCAAAATAACGTGTGTAGATGGGCTTGTGAAGTCTAAGTCGAAAAGACCGATTTTGTAGCCTTTTCTCGCTAGCGTTAATGCTAACGTGGATGCGATTAGGCTCTTGCCAACCCCGCCCTTCCCGCTTGAAACAGCAACAATGTTGCTTATTTCCTTCAGTCTTTCGCCTATTATGGTTATTCTTGGGTCAGCCGTGCTATTTCACCCCTTTTATGCTTTCAAGCCAGATTCCGCGTCCCTGCAGAATTTCAAAGTCTGGGCTGCCGCATTTTGGACACTTAATGTATGTGTGGGCGATTTCTGGAACAAAATGTATGGCTTCCGCCGTGTTTTCATCGAGGTTTTCTCTGCTGAAAATCCATTGGTAGCCACAGACCCTACACTGTAGCTCAGCCTTTAAAGTTTCTATATTGAAGTTTGTTTTTTTGAACTTTGAGGTCTTAAGTTGTGATAGGGCAAAATCTAGTATATCCAGCTCTATTTGCTGTAATTCGCCGACCTTTATTTTTACTTCTGTGATTTCCTTTATTCCTTCTTTTTCAGCTATTTGAGAAGCAGTAGAGATTACTGCTTCAGCTAATGCCCATTCATGCATAGAAAAGCGTAAGGTAAAGCCTGATTTAAGAATATTGCGAAATAAGAAATGAGGTTAGAGAATCCCACAGTAAACTTCTTGGTGACTCTTTCAGGGCTTCCATCTTTTTAACAGCATTGAGTTTCCAACAACTGTTATGTCGCTGAGTATCATTGTTGCTGCTGCGATTTCTGGTCTGACTAGAACGCGGAGAAATGGATAAAGAATGCCTGCGGCCAGAGGAATTGTTAGCATATTGTAGAAGAACGCCCAAAACAGGTTTTGTTTTATCTTCTGCAATGTTTTCTTGCTTAGTTTGATGCTGACTGCTACGTCGCGGGGGTCATCCTTAATCAAAACTATGTCTCCAGCTTCCATTGCAATGTCGGTTCCGCCGCCAATGGCGATTCCTACATTTGCCTGCGTTATGGCTGGTGCATCGTTTATTCCATCTCCCACCATGGCGACGAATCTTCCTTGATTCTGCAGCTTCCTTACCTCTTCAACTTTTTCGGCTGGAAGAACTTCGGCCAAAACCTCATTAATGTTTAGTTGCTTTGCTATCGCTTGAGCTGTTCTTTTCGTGTCGCCTGTAAGCATAACGACCTTTAGTCCCATCTCCTGAAGCGTTTTAACCGCGTCTTTAGAGTGTTCTTTAAGGGTGTCGGAGACAGCTAACAGTCCAATTGCCTTGCCGTCAATAGCTGCGATTAGTACGGTTTTGCCTTGTTTTTCCAGTTTTTCGATGTAATCTTCTAAATTCTCTATTGACACCTTATGATTTCTCATTAACATGCGGTTTCCAACCAGGATTTTCTTCCGTTCGAACTTTATCGCTACGCCAAGTCCAGGTAAGGCTTCAAAGGAATATGGTTCAGAGACGCTGATTCCCTCACTTTCAGCTTTTTTGATAATTGCTTCACCAACAGGATGCTCAGACCTTTTCTCAGCGACAGCAGCAATTTTCAAAACGTATTGCTTGTCTTCTGCAACAATGTCTGTGACTTCCAACTTGCCTTTAGTTAATGTGCCAGTTTTGTCGAAAACAACGGTGTCGAGTTCTTTGATAACCTCCAATACTGCACTATTTTTGATTAGAATCCCATTTTCTGCACCCTTGCTGACACCAATCATGATTGCGGCAGGTGTTGCTATGCCTAAAGCACATGGACAAGCTATTACTAAGACAGAGACGAGAGTGGTTAGGGCTAGTATCCCATTCTGAAACAAGAAATACCAGATTGCAAACGCTCCAACAGCAACTACGATAACTATTGGAACAAAAAAGTTGACAACCTTATCCGCGAGCCTCTGGATTGGTGCCTTACTTGTCTGGACTTCACGGGTCAACCTTACAATCTGAGCCAGAGTTGTTTCCTTTCCGACTTTTGATGCTCTGAACTTCAAAGTGCCAGTCTTGTTGATTGTTGCGCTGAAAACGGTGTCTCCAACATTTTTCTCGACCGGAACCGACTCTCCAGTTATCATTGACTCATCTATAAATGAGTGTCCGTCAACTACTGTTCCGTCAACAGGAATTTTTTCTCCAGGTTTAACAATCACGATGTCGCCAACTTCAACTTCTTCGACTGGAACTTCTATTTCGTCGTCATTCCGCACTACAATGGCAATTTTGGGTTGAAGCCCCATGAGTTTCTTGATTGTTTCCCCGGTTTTTTCAACAGCCATCTCTTCTAATAGCATACCAAGAGTAATGGTAGTGATTACAACCGCTGAGGCTTCGTAAAAAATCGGGCCATCAATGAAGAATGTTGAGAACAATGAATAGAAATAAGCGGCTGAAGCGCTTAGAGCAACAAGGACGTTCATGTCAGCGAACCTGTTTTTGAGTGAATTATATGCGTCTGTGTAGAAGTGCCAACCTACGATGAACTGGACAGGGGTTGTTAGTGCCAACAATAAGAGTTTCTTTTCGGGAAAATCTAGAAGGTAGCTAATAACTGCAATTGGTATTGTTAGGGCAAGTCCGAAGAAGAAAAGCGACAGCCTTCTACCTATGGCTTTTTTACGTTTTTCAGCGGAAGGTTCCTTTTCGCCCTCCACAGCTTCGTATCCAACCCTCTTGATGATTCTCTTAATTTTCTCAATGTTAATTCTGTCCAAATCAAATCTTACAATGGCTTCTCTGGATGCAAGGTTCACTTTGGCTTCTATGACGCCATCAACTTTTGACAAACCCTTTTCAATTCGCTGTGCACACGCGGGACAATGCATCCCGAAGATTTGAAGGATGACTTCTTTCTCTTTCATTTAGACCAGCTTAAGCCAAGCTAATGATTTCATTCCTTCATATAAGTGCATTTGGTGAACGGTATTTTCTTGGAAACTAGCGATGAATGGGGAAAATAGGTTTAAGCAGAGAGAATTTTTAGTTTAGAGCTTCGGCCTGTTTCAGTGCTTTCTCTACTTCTTCGCGTATTATGTAGCCTCCAACGTGGAGTATTGGCTCTTTCACTTCCGGGTCTACACTCATTGTTGCTGTGCATGGGTAGCTGTGGTGGGCTTTTGCCACCGCATCGTAGAGGTTTTCCCTTCTTGATTTAACTCCAATGAGTTTTCTTGCTACATACCATGTGGACCCGCATGGAGCGCTCCGTCTAACAATTACATGGTTTATAACCTCGTATCCGCCCCTGTTCACGGTTGAAGTTTCTAATGAGGGTCTTCCGACTTTTAATTCTGTTACAAGCCTTGAAATTATTGGTTTGTCTTCTGCTGGTTCCAGCGAGCAGAAAGGCTTTGGAAACGCATTTTCCAGGTCTAATTCTTCACATTTTTCCTCCACCTGCTTTCTTAGGCCTGATGGAACTTCGACGAAGTCTTCTATTGGCACAATTAACCCTTCTATCCCAAACTTTTGTACATAATCCGGCAGCTCCGATAACAGGTCTTTGTGCAGCCCCGACGCTATGCATAAATCAGCTTTCGGGAGCTTCTTTGGCATGTATTTTTCTGGGGTGTCTATAAAGGCTGGCAGTTTGGACGGGTCTGGCAGCTGTGTTGCCGCCAGAATGTTGCGAACATAGCTGTACACGCTATATTTGCAGTAGTCGCAGTAGAGGCCGCAGGATTTGCAGAAGCTCGGATCATTAATCAGGTTTCTTATAACCCGTTCTGCATATTCTCCACTGTAGATGAAGACCAAAGTCAATCTTTCTTCCCTGCTAGTCGGCTTCAAGTTTAACCACTCAATCGTAACATGGCTTTTATAGAAATGTATGGAAGTTAAGAACGTTCGTTTACTTGAATATTTCGCAGTCGAATTTCGTGAGCCTTTCCGACTTTTCAGGCCACACCACATAAGTATCTTCAAATTTTATTGTTCTGATACAGGGAACTGTTAGCGGTGCGTGTACAGAAGCCAAAACCATATTTTCGACAGCTTTATATTGGCGTTGAGGAACCGCTGGAGCTGTTATTGGTTCTCTTTTGTCAGGAGCGCGCGCGGGAGATATCTCCACTGTCGTAGAAGAAGAGGGTGTTGCATAGAGTTGTGATTTTAGGATTTTACTGCCAAAACGTTGATGCTCATGGTTGAAGTCAGAGCATCTCTCACGATCTCTTTTGCTTCTTCTTCTAGTTCAGATACGCTTTTAAATTTTTGAGTCTTTTTGTTGGGATCAGCAACTATGACTTTCGCGTTAGGATCATTTGCAACGTCTTCGAAAGAATGTTGTGTTTCCCCAATAATTTTCACATTTTGAAATCCTGCTCGTTCTATTGTTTCTATGTATTCGTCTTTCATTATTGCTCCTTGGATGCAACCCGCAGGATGTGCTCTCTTCTTCAGGGTTTCTGAAAGTTCTTTCAGCAAGACAATGTCTGAAACCATTAACCTTCCACCAGGTTTCAGCGCTCTGAACGCTTCTTCAAAAACTCTCCGCTTGTTGGGTGCAAGATTGACAACACAGTTTGAGATGATTACGTCAGCAGTGTTGTCTGCAACAGGTAGATTTTCGATTTCCCCTAGTCTAAACTCAACATTCTTGTAGTTCCCCTTTCGTGCGTTTTCTCTTGCCTTGTTTATCATTTCGGGGGTCATGTCCACACCGATAACTCTTCCTTTTTCTCCAACCTTTCTTGCCGCGAGGAAACAGTCTACTCCCGCGCCTGAGCCAAGATCAATGACTGTTTCACCTTCTTTTAGAGATGCTAGTGCGACAGGATTTCCACATCCAAGACCAAGATTGGCGCCTTCCGGAATAGACTTGAGTTCTTCTTTGGTGTAACCCATCTTCTTGCTTCGTTCTTCATATGTAGTGGGACCGTCACAGCACGAATTTGTGGGGCTACAACAAAGTCCATCTTTGGCTATCTTTGCGTATCCTTCTCGCACATTCTTCCTTACCTTTTCCTCTTCCAAATATGACACCTTTTTCTGTGATCTCATGTCATTTATTCTTTGGCGAGTGACCTTTTCGCTTGTTCCTTTAGCGCTCTAATCTTCTCGACTGTTGGCATTACTTTCTGAAACAGGTCTTTGCGGGCTTGTATTCCCTCTTTAATAAAGAATGCTGCTGCTTCGGATCTGCTTTTGAAAGCTTCAACTTCGACAAGAGCGTCTATTTGTTTCAGGTTTTCGTCGTTCAGTCTTGTCATGACTACGTTGCTTCTTCCCTCTAACTTCTCACTTATTTTCATGAGAACCTTTTCTTTGATTTTTTCTGCATCTTCGCCTTCTGGGCAACACGCCATCATAACAACCTTTTCGCCTTCTTTGGGCTTAATTTCTCTCTTTTTTCCCTCTTCTTCGCTCATTTATCTCGCCTCTTCAGCAATGTATGTATTTTGTAATTTGTAATATCAATACCGAATGCGAACATATAAATGTTTCGCGCGCGAATTAAAATCCCAGCGCGTTCGCGCGCGCGCAATTCGTGGATGCGGCAGTATTCTCTTGCCTCTATTTTCTCGGCTGTATTTTCAAACTCTGCTTCTGGCTTGTCTGTTTAGCCAAACGAGCAACACTGTTGCTGCTGCCGATATCGCTGCCGAAACTATGAAGCCATATCCCAATCCATATTGAATAATCGCGCCCGCCGTGATCAAAGGCGCTATTCCCTGTCCAACGTCTATCCCCATCATGTAAAGCGAGTTTGCAAGTACATTTCTAGAAGGCCGAACGTACTCTGCAATAAGCATGGAACCTACGGGAAAGAGTACTCCTTGGATTGCGCCAATTAAAGCGAAGATTCCTGCAAAAACTAAATCATCTACAAAAATGACTAAAGCAAAAGAAAACAACGCTGCAAGAATTGTGCTGAACATCACAAGCGTTGATTTGCTTACTCTTCCGACAATTCTCCCTATGGAAAGACGTGTAACAGTCGTGGCGGTGTAGTACAAGAGGAAAAGCACAGAAACGAGTTCGTCGCTAAACTTAAGCTCGTCTTTCGCGTAAAGCGGGGCATAGGCTAATATCACTCCAAAAAGAACAAAAAAGGCGAAATTTCCAATAAAAGCCATGTCAAACATTCGGTTGCGCGTGATTGCTGAAATCTTACTTTTCAGGGCTTCTCTGCTCACAGCCACACCAATGATCTGCCAATTCTTCTCGATTGAAGAAATCTTCTTATTGAGAAAAAAAGCCGCAAAAACTCCAACAAAGCCCATCAAACAAGCAAAATAAAAAGTGTTTTGAACACCAAACAGCGGAATAGAGAATGTGGTGATGGCTGGTCCAGCTAACAAGCCGAGACTTAACGATGCAGTGTAAGTGCCAACACCTTTGTCTCTCTCAACACTTGAGATTGCCAAAGCAGCCAAAATCAGGGATGCTGTTCCGATAAAAGCGTACGCAAAACCTTGCGTAGCACGCAAAACAATTAGCATGATGACGCTGTCTGTCAAAGGGTAAAGTGCTGGGCAGATGGAGAAAATTACGAAGGCAAAAAGCAAAAAAGTTATTGTCTTTTTCCCACCAGCGAACACACCCAAAGAAGTTTTTGCCAGAGCAGAAGCAATAAAAAATATAGCTGTTACTAAACCAATCATTTCGACAGGCGCGTTTGTTACGTCTTTTACGTAAATCGACAGTATAGGGGCAATGACTGAAGAAGAGGCTATGTAGCTGAACCCCATCATGCACATGATTGAATGCGGTGTTAATTGCAGCCTTCTCAATAGGCATACACACGCGCTCTAGAGTTTAGCCAGTTAGGCGTGAGTATCTGAAAAGAAAATCCCACCATTTTTCATCCTTGACTTTCTCTCCTTCACAGACAAGTTCGTGCACACGCTTCATTATTGCGTGATGCTTCTTTTCGTCGCTGATTATGTCCTCAAGGATAAACCTTACGCGTTTATCCTCTGTCTTATCAACAATCTTCTCGAAGCCTTCAAGCATTTCGCGTTCAACTTCAACGTGGTTCTCAATAGCTTTACGGAATTCTTCGCCTTCCCATCTAAACTGTTCTTTCGAAGGAGTTTCCAGCAATTTTGAGATAGCGCGTAACATATGCTCATGTTTCGTCGAGTCCAAAGCAAGTTGATAAAGCAGGAGCCGAATAACCGTGTTGTTTGTCTTTCCCATCGAATCATGCAGAAGTCTCACGGCTTCCTTTTCATTTTCAACCCGTTCTCCAATCATCATCTTAAACTTCTGCTTGTCTGTCGACAAATCAACCCCTCAAACATTTTGGAACGCCGATTCTATTTAAACATTTCAAGGATTCCTTCGCGCGCGCGTGTTTCGTGCATGGTTGATATTTTAGGGAAGTTTTAAATTTCGATGAGAGATATGTGAGTTGGTGGTTTGATTTGGCTGAAACTGTAATGGTGCATAAGAAAGAAACTAAAACTGTAATGGATTTGTGTTTTGATATTAAGGGTCAGACGGCAATCGTAACTGGCGCTTCCAGCGGTTTAGGTGTAACGTTTGCTGAATCATTAGCTGAAATTGGAGTAAACGTTGTAATTGCCGCAAGAAGATACGAAAGGCTTGTCAA
>Ga0224506_10001150_pt1 | contig 19319 bp, 31 predicted proteins | sample SF_Jan12_sed_USG_2_FD_169108 | JGI IMG/M metagenome (GOLD analysis project Ga0224506, IMG submission 169108) | Sediment microbial communities from San Francisco Bay, California, United States - SF_Jan12_sed_USGS_8_1 | ecosystem: Environmental > Aquatic > Marine > Sediment | place: USA... | reverse complement strand
ATGGACAAGCCTCTGGTGTACCGGTTGTAGTGTCAGCTGCATTGCCGGGTAGCTATGCTTGGATGAGATAAGCGCTGAAAGCATCTAAGCGCGAAACTCACCTCAAGATGAGACTTCTTTATAAGGGATGTTATAGACGATAACGTTGATAGGCTGCAGGTGTAAAGGCAGAAATGTCAAAGCTGAGCAGTACTAATTACCCGTAACTTTCCGTAAGTATTTATGTGTTGTTGCAATCTCTCACAATTTGCATGTCAAAGAAATTATCAGTTGATGATTAGCTATGATAATTATTATAGCTACTACAATTGAGTAGTACATGGTGATCTACCAAAGGGTAGATGAGTTCTCTAAATTAATTGAGACAAAAGGAAAATAATCCTTACCATTGAAGATTTTATGGTGACTATAGCGAAGGTGTCCACCTCTTTCCATTCCGAACAGAGAAGTTAAGCCCTTCAGCGCTGATGGTACTGCTGTAACAGGTGGGAGAGTAAGTCGTTGCCAGTTTATTATATACCTTTTAAAGGTGAACAAAACCCTTATCTTTTTTAAGATGAGGGTTTTTATTTTAGTAACAATAGATGATTATCTACTAATAGTTACTGATAGTAAACTGCACTTCTTATAGTCTCCACATATAGTATTAAGTTTATTTCCAATAAAATGTGATAAACATATTTTATTAGAAATATTTTTTCTTATCTTTGCATTCCTTTTACGAATAGATGTAAAAGGAGTGAATATATAATTGTTTATATAACATAGAAATGTCAGGTATAATAGGAAAAAAAATAGGGATGACTAGCGTATACGGTGCCGATGGACGTAATGTTCCATGCACGTTGATAGAAGCTGGTCCTTGCGTAGTAACGCAAGTAAAAGACGAAGAGACTGACGGTTATACTGCAGTACAGTTGGGGTATGGAGAGCGTAAAGAAAAGAACACTCCAAAACCCTTGAAAGGACACTTCGAAAAAGCAAATACTACTCCTAAAAAAGAAGTAGTTGAGTTTAGAAATTTCAGAGTTGAATTTGAAGAAGGAGTTCAATTAGGACAAGAAATTAGAGTAGGTGAAGTTTTTAATGAAGGTGACTTTGTTGATGCTATAGGCCAATCTAAAGGAAAGGGATTTCAAGGTGTTGTTAAAAGATACAATTTTGCAGGAGTAGGTGATGCTACACATGGTCAGCATAATAGGTTAAGAGCACCTGGTTCAGTAGGTGGAGCTTCTTATCCTGCACGTGTTTTTAAAGGCATGAGAATGGCAGGTAGAACAGGAGGAGATAGAGTGAAAGTTACTAATCTGAAAGTAATGAAAATAATTTCAGATAAGAATTTGATTCTAATTAGTGGATCTATCCCTGGGGCAAAAAATTCAACTGTAATACTCGAGAAATAAAATGAACGTATCAGTATTAAAATATAGCGGAGAAGATACAGGTAGAAAAGTTAAACTTTCTGCGGGTGTATTTGAGATAGAACCAAATGATCATGCTATTTATTTAGATGTGAAGCAATATCTTGCAAATCAAAGACAAGGCACACATAAATCTAAAGAAAGAGCTGATATAGCAGGGTCTACAAGAAAGATAAAAAAACAAAAAGGAACAGGTACAGCAAGAGCGGGTAGCATTAAATCTCCTTTATTTAGAGGTGGTGGTAGAGTGTTTGGTCCTGAACCAAGAGATTATTCTTTCAAGCTTAATAAAAAATTAAAAGTTTTAGCTAGAAAATCTGCTTTAGCTTATAAAGCTAAAGAGAAAGGTATTTCTGTAGTTGAAGATTTTTCGTTTGATTCTCCTAAAACTAAGGAGTATGTAAAAATGATAAATGCCCTTTCTTTAAGTGATAAAAAGATACTTTTAGTTTTGCCTGAGGCAAATAAAAACATAGTACTTTCGAGTAATAACATAAAAAAATCTAAAGTAATCACTACAGATCAGTTAAATACTTATGATGTAGTGAATGCTGAAAATATTGTGTTTGTTGAGAGTTCTATTGGAAAAATTGATAACTTTTTTAATAAATAGAGATGAGCATTTTAAAAAAGCCTATAGTTACAGAAAAAGTTTCAGCTCTTAATGAGCAAGGAAAATATGGCTTTGTTGTGGATAAAGATGCCAACAAAGTGGAGATAAAAAAAGAAGTGGAAAGGCTTTATGGAGTAACGGTTCAAGCAGTTCGTACTATGAACTACTTAGGGAAACCAAAAAGCAGACACTCTAAATCAAAAGTAGTAACTGGTCGATCTGCCTCATTTAAAAAGGCGATTGTTACAGTAGCTGATGGTGAAGTAATTGACTTTTATAGCGGGGTATAAAAAAAATAAAAATGGCAGTTAGAAAATTAAGACCGACAACTCCAGGACAGAGATTCAGAACGGCACCTGCTTTCACAGAAATTACCAAAAGTACTCCAGAAAAGTCTTTGGTAACTATAAAGAAAAGATCTGGGGGTAGAAATAATACTGGAAAAATGACCATGCGCTATTTAGGTGGTGGACATAAAAAGAAAACGCGTATTATAGATTTCAAAAGAAATAAATTTGATATACCAGCAACGGTAAAATCTATAGAATACGATCCTACAAGATCTGCTAGAATTGCATTGTTATATTATGCAGATGGTGAAAAAGCATATATAATTGCACCAGATGGATTAGAAGTTGGACAAACTGTGTTGTCAGGAGAAAACGTAGCACCTGAAGTAGGTAATACTTTACCTCTTGGTAAAATACCTTTAGGAACAATAATTCATAATATTGAATTAAAGCCAGGTAAAGGGGGGGCTATGGCTAGAAGTGCAGGAACTTATGTTCAGTTACTAGCTAGAGAAGGTAAATATGCGACTATTAAATTACCTTCTGGAGAGATGAGGATGGTATTGATTACTTGTTTAGCTACAATAGGATCTGTATCTAATTCAGATCACATGAATGTACGTTTGGGTAAAGCAGGTAGAAAAAGATGGTTAGGTAGAAGGCCACGTGTTAGAGGTGTAGCTATGAACCCTGTTGATCACCCAATGGGTGGTGGTGAAGGGAAGTCTTCTGGTGGGCATCCTAGATCAAGAAACGGTCTTTATGCGAAAGGTAAAAAGACGAGAACACCTAAGAAATATTCTAATAAACTAATAATAAGTAGAGGTAAATAATCATGGGTAGATCACTAAAAAAAGGACCTTATATTGACTTTCGTCTAGAACGAAAAGTTGATACCATGAATGATTCAGGAAAAAAATCAGTTATAAAAACATGGTCTAGAAGATCAATGATTTCACCTGATTTCGTAGGGCATACATTTGCAGTTCACAATGGGAATAAATTTATCCCGGTGTATGTAACTGAAAACATGGTTGGACATAAACTAGGTGAATTTTCACCAACTAGAAATTTCAGAGGTCATATTGGTAAAAAAGATAAAGGTAAACGATAATGGAAGCAATAGCTAAATTAAATAATGTTCCTACATCTCCAAGAAAGATGAGAATCGTTGCTGATATTATCAGAGGAGAAAAAGTGAATAGGGCACTTAATATTTTGAAATTTGAACCTAAACAAGGTGCTGCTAGATTAGAAAAACTTTTGCTTTCAGCGATAGCTAATTGGCAATCAAAAAATGAAGAAATTCGTTTAGAAGATGCTGATTTGTACGTAAAAGAGATAAAAGTAGATAGTGGCAGAATGTTAAAAAGGTTAAGACCAGCCCCACAAGGTAGAGCACATAGAATTAGAAAAAGATCTAATCATGTCACAATGGTAGTAGCTAATTCGGCTGTAGTTGAAAATGTAATAAGCACTAACGAAAACGATAAATAATAATGGGACAAAAAGTTAACCCAATAGGTTTTAGATTAGGCATCATTAGGGGTTGGGACTCTAACTGGTATGGGGGAGATACTTTCTCTGAGAAATTAATCGAAGATCAAAAAATCAGAAAATATGTTCATGCTCGTATACCAAAAGGAGGTATATCCAAGGTAGTAATTGAACGTACATTAAAGCGTATTACATTAACTATACATACGGCTAGACCAGGTGTAGTAATAGGTAAGGGTGGAGCTGAAGTCGATAAGATTAAGGAAGAGTTGAAGCAATTAACTGGGAAAGATGTTCAAATTAATATATTTGAAGTAAAACGTCCAGAGCTAGATGCAAAATTAGTTGGTGAAGGAATAGCTCAACAATTAGAAGCACGTATCTCATTTCGTAGAGCTATGAAGCAAGCTATTGCATCTGCAATGAGAGTTGGAGCTCAAGGAATTAAAATCAAGTGTTCTGGTAGATTAGGTGGAGCTGAAATGGCACGTTCAGAACAATACAAAGACGGAAGAACACCTTTACATACTTTAAGAGCCGATATCGATTATGCTCTATCAGAGAGTAATACTGTTTACGGTAAAATAGGTATTAAAGTATGGATATTTAAAGGAGAAGTTTACGGGAAAAGAGACCTTTCACCAAATATAGGAGCAGCAAATAATAGCTCTTCAGGTAGAGGTGGAAGAAAGCGTGGCCCTAATGACAGAGGTGATTCCGCACCAAAAAGAAAAAGAAGATAATATAATAGGTTATTGATTCAGTTTTTATTCTGAACAAGTAAAATTACAACAAAAGATGTTACAACCTAAAAGAACAAAATTTAGAAAAAAGCAAAAGGGTAGAGTAAAAGGTTTGGCTCAAAGAGGTCACACCATTACTTTTGGAGCCTTTGCTATAAAATCTCTTGAAGCTGGCTGGATTACTTCTCGTCAAATAGAAGCAGCTAGGATAGCAATGACAAGAGCAATGAAAAGACAAGGTCAAGTTTGGATACGAATTTTCCCAGACAAACCTATTACGAAAAAACCTGCAGAGGTTCGTATGGGTAAGGGTAAAGGGGCTCCAGAATATTGGGTAGCTGTTGTAAAACCAGGTAGAATATTATTTGAAGCTGGTGGAGTTAACATTGAGTTAGCAAAAGAGGCTTTACGTCTTGCTCAACAAAAACTCCCATTAAAAACGAAATTTTCGGTGCGTAGAGATTACGCTGAATAATTAATAAGATGAAAAATTCAGAAATAATAGCATTAAGTGCAGAGGAAATAAAGCAGAAGATTGTAAGCGAAAAAGAAGCATATAATAAATTAAAATTTGCGCACTCTATTTCGCCTATAGAAAATCCAACTAAGATTAAAGAATCAAGAAAGTTGATTGCGAGATTGGAGACTGAGTTAAGAGCAAAAGAACTGGCTAATTAATATTAACATGGAGTCAAGAAATTTAAGAAAGGAAAGAGTAGGACAAGTACTTAGCAACATGATGGAAAAAACCATTACTGTTTCAGTTGAGCGAAAAGTAAAACATCCTATTTACGGTAAATTTGTAACAAAAACTACTAAGTTTTCTGCTCACGATGAGAAGAACGAATGTGGAATTGGAGATACCGTAAAAATAATGGAAACTCGTCCTCTTAGTAAAAACAAACGTTGGAGATTAGTTGAAATTTTAGAAAAGGCTAAATAACATGATACAACAAGAGTCAAGGCTTAAAGTAGCAGATAATAGTGGAGCAAAGGAAGTACTTTGTATCCGAGTATTAGGGGGTACAGGTAAAAGATATGCTTCTGTAGGAGATAAAATTGTTGTAACTGTTAAATCAGCAATTTCTTCGAGCAGTTTAAAGAAAGGTACAGTATCGAAAGCTGTTATAGTAAGAACTAAAAAAGAAGTAAGAAGAAAAGATGGCTCTTATATCAGATTCGAAGATAATGCAGCTGTTTTATTAGGTACAAATGATGAACCTAGAGGTACTCGTATATTTGGGCCTGTAGCTAGAGAATTACGAGACAAGCAGTTCATGAAAATTGTTTCCTTAGCACCTGAAGTATTATAACGATGGAAAAAAAGAATAACAAAAAGAAAAAACTTCATATTAGAAAAGGAGATAACGTAAAAGTTATTGCTGGAAATTCTAATGGTAAGGTTGGAAAAGTATTAGAAGTTTTTGTTGAAAAACAAAGAGCTATTATAGAAGGTGTAAACATTGTTACTAAACATGTTAAACCATCGGCTTCAAACCCTGAAGGGGGAATTGAAAAAACAGAAGCCGCTATTCACATCAGTAATTTAATGGTTGTAGATCCAGCTTCTGGAGATGCCACTAGAATTGGTCGAAAGATGAATGATGATGGAAAATTGAAAAGGTATTCAAAGAAAACAGGAGAGTTTATATAACATGGCTAATCCAAGGTTAAAAGAAAAATACAATAGCGAAATTATTCCCGCATTAAAGGAAAAATTTCAATATAAATCGGTTATGCAAGTTCCTAAATTGGAAAAAATATCAATCAATAAAGGAATTGGTGATGCAGTTGCTGACAAAAAACTTGTTGATATTGGTGTAGAAGAGTTAACTACTATATCAGGCCAGCAAGCAGTAGCTACAAAATCGAAAAATGCGATCTCAAATTTTAAATTGAGAGAAGACATGCCTATCGGAGCAAGAGTAACTTTAAGAGGCAGTAAAATGTACGAATTCTTAGATAGACTAATGAGTATTGCATTACCAAGGGTAAGAGATTTCCAAGGAGTTAAAGATAAAGGTTTTGATGGACGAGGAAATTATACACTTGGCGTAAAAGAACAAATCATTTTTCCTGAAATCAGCATAGACAAAGTAAATAAAATTAGTGGAATGAACATTACTTTTGTTACAACAGCTACTACTGATGAAGAAAGTTATGAATTATTAAAAGCGTTTGGAATTCCATTCTCAAATAAAAACAATAATTAATTATGGCAAGAGAAGCTGTAAAAGCAAGAGAAAGAAAAAGAGAAAAATTAGTGGCAAAATTTGCTGCTAAGCGTAAAGCTCTTAAAGAGGCAGGTGATTATCTAGCGTTAGATAAATTACCAAGAAATGCTTCCCCAGTAAGATTACATAATAGATGTAAATTAACTGGAAGACCTAAAGGGTATATGCGTAAATTTGGCATCTCGAGAGTAACATTTAGAGAAATGGCTTTAGCAGGTAAAATACCTGGAGTTACTAAATCGAGTTGGTAAAATTTTTCTTTTTATTTCGGAAATAAAATAAGTTCCGTATCTTTGCACCCCGTTTCGACTGGGCGGAGATTTACTATTGAACAAATAATATAATGAATCAAGATCCAATAGCAGATTATTTAACGAGGTTAAGGAATGCCATTAAGGCAAACCATCGTATTGTTGAAGTTCCTGCATCTAATATTAAAAAAGAGATGACTAAGGTTCTTTTCGACAAAGGATATATCCAAAGTTATAAATTTGAAGAAACTTCAAATAATCAAGGCAATATAAAAATTGCATTAAAATATAACCCATCTACTAAACAATCTGCAATTGTTAGTTTAGAAAGGGTTAGTAAGCCAGGGTTAAGAAAATATACTCCTGCTACAGATGCCCCTCGAGTATTGAATGGGTTAGGTGTAGCAATTATGAGTACATCAAAAGGAGTTATTACTGATAAAGAAGCCAGAAACTTGAATATTGGTGGTGAAGTATTGTGTTACGTATATTAATTAATTGAGATAATGTCAAGAATAGGAAAAAAACCAATTACGCTACCTGAAGGCGTTACCTATAAGTACTCTGAGGATACTAATATGGTTTCAGTTAAGGGGCCTAAGGGTGAGCTTTCTCAGTATGTTGACCCTGAATTTTCATTTAGTGAAGAAGAAGGGTTATTGAAATTAGAGCGACCTACAGAGCAAAAAAGACATAAAGCTTTACATGGTTTGTATCGCTCATTAATTAGCAACATGGTTGTTGGTGTAACTGAAGGGTATAAAAAAGAATTAGAACTTGTAGGTGTTGGTTATAAAGCATCAGTACAAGGAAATACGTTAGAGTTGAATTTAGGTTATTCTCATTCTATATTTTTTGCAATACCTACAGAATTAAAGTTAACAGCTGAAACTCAAAAAGGAAAGAATCCAATAGTTACGCTTGAGGGTACTGATAAACAATTAATAGGTCAGGTTGCTGCTAAAATAAAATCATTACGTAAGATAGAACCTTATAAAGGTAAGGGGATTAGATTTGTAGGAGAGCAAGTAAGACGTAAAGCTGGAAAGCAAGCTGCTAAATAATTAAAAAAATGGCTATAGATAAGACCACTAGAAGACTAAGAATTAAAAGAGGTATTCGTAATCAAATTAACGGTACTTCTGCTAGACCTAGATTATCAATATTTAAGAGTAATAAAGCAATTTATGCTCAAATAATTGATGATTCAAAGGGACATACAGTTGCTTCTGCTTCTTCATTTGAACTAGGAACAACAAATAATCCAAACGTAGAGGTATCTAAGAATGTTGGAATCAAAATAGCTGAAAAAGCGAAAGCTAATGGCGTGGAAGCTATCGTTTTTGACAGAGGCGGATATCAATACCATGGAAAAGTAAAAGCTTTAGCTGAAGGAGCTAGAGAAGGAGGACTCAAATTTTAATTTATTATGTCTCAAAGTAATATAAGATCAGTAAAAGCGAGTGAAATAGACCTTAAAGAGAAGGTTGTATCCATAAAAAGAGTTGCAAAAGTTGTAAAAGGAGGTAGAAGATTTAGTTTCTCAGCAATTGTAGTAGTAGGTGATGGTAATGGTGTAGTTGGTTATGGATTAGGTAAAGCAAACGAAGTTACCGATGCGATCACTAAAGGAATAGATGATGCAAAAAAGAACTTAGTAAAAGTACCTATTATACATGGTACAGTACCTCACGACTCTTTAGGTAAATATGGTGGCGGATTAGTGTTACTAAAGCCAGCTTCACAAGGTACAGGAGTTATAGCTGGTGGAGCTATGCGTGCTGTTCTTGAAAGTGCAGGAGTTCATAATGTTTTAGCAAAATCAAAAGGTTCTTCAAATCCACATAACGTGGTAAAAGCTACTTTTGATGCATTAACTAAAATGCGTGATGCTAATGCTGTAGCTCAATTTAGAGGTGTAACTTTAACTAAAGTTTTTAACGGATAATTATTATGGCGAAAGTTAGGATAGCACAGGTAAAGAGTACAATAAAAAGACCTGAAAATCAAAAAAGAACAATACAAGCTTTAGGTCTTGGTAAAATAAATAGAGCGGTAGAAGTGGAATTGACTCCACAAATTGCCGGTATGATTAATACAGTAGGTCATTTAATATCAGTAACTGAGATATAATTATGAAATTACATACATTAAAACCTGCAGAAGGATCGACTAAAACTTCTAAAAGAATAGGTAGAGGTCAAGGAAGTGGTAGAGGTGGTACTTCTACAAAAGGACATAATGGTGCTCAAGCAAGATCAGGATATTCTCGAAAAATAGGTTTTGAAGGAGGTCAAATGCCTTTACAGCGTAGAGTACCAAAATTTGGTTTTAGAAGTCCCAATAGAGTTGCCTATAAAGTTTTAAACTTAGATAGCCTTGAAGAGTTAGCCGCAAAGACAAAAAGCGCAAATATTGACATTGCATTGTTAATAGAAAATGGATTTGCAGGTAAAAATGACGTAGTAAAAATTCTAGGTCGAGGTGAATTAAAGTCGAAAGTAAATGTAAAAGTTCACGCTTTTTCATCAACAGCAACAAAAGCAATTGAAGCTGTAGGTGGGTCTGCAACAACACTTTAATAGTCTATGAAGAAGTTTTTCAGTACCATAAAGAATATTTTTTCAATAGAAGACCTTAGGGTTAGAATACTTAACACGATAGGTTTTTTAATCATATTTAGATTAGGTTCTTTTATAGTCCTTCCTGGTGTGAATCCGGAAATTTTGGGAGACGGGGCTCAAGGAGGAATTTTTGATTTATTAAACACCTTCTTAGGAGGGTCATTTAGTAGAGCATCAATTTTTGCTTTAGGTATCATGCCTTACATATCTGCATCTATTGTTATTCAATTAATGGGATTTGCAGTACCTTATTTTCAGAAATTACAAAAAGAAGGTGAGTCTGGTAGAAAAAAACTTACACAAATCACTAGAGTATTAACCATTGCGGTAACACTAGCTCAATCATTTGGTTATATTGCTACTACAATACCTGATGAAGCAATATATAACCCAGGAATTTTCTTCCAAGTGTCTTCTATGATAATATTAGTGTCTGGTACGATGTTCTGTATGTGGATAGGAGAAAAAATAACAGACAAAGGAATTGGTAATGGTATTTCAATGTTAATTATGATTGGCATTATCTCTCGATTCCCTACTGCTCTTTATGTTGAAATATTTCAAGATAAAGGATTGCAAGGAGCTTTACTCTCAATAATTGAAGTACTCGCTTTATTCTTTGTAGTAATGGCTGTTGTAATGCTAACTCAAGCTACTAGAAGAATACCAGTACAATATGCGAAACAAGTAGTTGGAAATAAAGTGTATGGCGGTCAAAGACAGTACATACCTTTAAAAGTAAATTCGTCTGGAGTTATGCCTATCATTTTTGCACAAGCACTAATGTTTTTACCTCCTATGATTGCTAATATTTGGGCAGATAGCGATATAGCTAATTATGTAGGAACAACGTTTGCAGATTATACCTCTTGGCAATACAATCTATTATTTGGAGGATTAATTTTAGCATTCACCTTCTTTTATACGGCTATAACTGTAAATCCAAGTAATATGGCTGATGATTTAAAACGTAATGGCGGATTTATACCAGGAATAAAGCCCGGTAAACAAACCTCTGAGTTTATAGATAATGTATTGACGAAGATAACATTGCCAGGCTCTATATTTTTAGCAATAGTAGCAGTATTACCCGCATTTGCTGTAACTGCAGGTGTTACTCCTACATTTTCTCAGTTTTTTGGAGGAACTTCATTGTTAATTATGGTAGGTGTTATTCTTGATACACTACAACAAATAGAAAGTTATTTACTTATGAGACATTATGAAGGTATGATGAAGTCTGGTAAAGTAAAAGGTAGATCACAAGTAGCAGTTGCCTAGTTTATAATGATAAATTATAAAACTGAGGAAGAGATAGAGTTAATAAAAGAAAGTGCGCAAATTTTAGGTAAAGCGCATAGAGAAGTAGCAAAAAGAATAAAGCCTGGGGTAAAGACCCTTGAGCTAGATAATATAGCAGAAGAATACATAAGAGATAATAACGGAACACCCTCTTTTAAAAATTATAATGGTTTTCCTTACACTTTATGTATCTCTGAAAATGAAAAAGTTGTTCACGGTTTTCCTGGACAACATGAATTGAAAGAAGGAGACATTATATCAGTTGATTGTGGTGTTTTTTTCAAAGGATTTCATAGTGATTCAGCTTATACATATCCGATTGGAAATGTAAGTAATGAAATAGGAAATTTATTAAAAGTGACAAAAGAGTCACTTTATAAGGGTATTGAACAAGCTAAGTATGGGAATAGAGTTGGTGATATTGGTTACGCAGTTCAACAACATGTAGAAGGATACGGATACGGTGTTGTACGTGAATTAGTAGGGCATGGATTAGGTAGAGATCTTCACGAGTCACCAGAAGTCCCCAATTATGGTAAGAGAGGTAGAGGAACAAAATTAAATGAAGGATTGGTTATTGCAATTGAACCTATGATTAATTTAGGAACTAAGCATGTAGTACAAGAAGCAGATGGGTGGACAATTAGAACGAAAGATCGAAAGGCATCTGCTCATTATGAACATACGGTAGCAATATTTAAGGATAGAACAGAAATTTTAACAACACATAAATACATAGAAGAAGTATTTAAGTTTTAATTATGGCAAAACAAGCGTCAATTGAACAAGATGGCACTATTTCGGAAGCATTATCTAACGCAATGTTTAGAGTTGAGTTAGAAAATGGACATGAAGTAATAGCGCATATATCTGGTAAAATGAGAATGAATTATATTAAGATTTTACCTGGAGACAAAGTGAAATTGGAAATGTCGCCATATGATTTAACAAAAGGAAGAATTGTTTATAGATACAAGTAATCATGAAAGTAAGAGCATCAATTAAAAAACGTAGTGCCGACTGCAAAATAATTCGCAGAAACGGTAAATTATACGTGATTAATAAAAAAAATCCTAGGTTCAAACAAAGACAAGGTTAATTATGGCTAGAGTATCAGGAGTAGATATCCCAGATAATAAAAGAGGGGAAATTGCATTAACCTATATTTTCGGTATAGGAAAAAGTACAGCACAAAACATTTTAGCTGAGGCTGGAGTAGATGCTAATAAAAAAGTAATGGAATGGACAGACGATGAGTCTAATAAAATCCGTTCAATTATTAGCGAAAACTTCAAAGTTGAAGGTGTTCTAAAGTCTGAAATTCAATTAAGTATTAAACGATTAATGGATATCGGATGTTATAGAGGATTAAGACATCGTAGAGGACTACCAGTAAGAGGGCAGCATACGAAGAATAATGCTCGAACACGTAAAGGAAAAAGAAAAACAATTGCTAATAAAAAGAAAGCTACTAAATAATAGCATTAGATAGTCATGGCAGAAAAAAGAAAAGACAAAGCTAAGAAAAGAGTAGTTCATGTAGAAGCTATTGGTCACGCGCATATTAAAGCGTCATTTAATAATATTATTATTTCGTTGACTAATACTTCGGGTCAGGTAATTTCCTGGGCTTCTGCTGGTAAAATGGGTTTTAAAGGTTCTAAAAAGAACACCCCATATGCTGCCCAAATGGCAGCACAAGATTGTGCCCAAAAAGCTTATGATCTTGGCCTAAGAAAAGTAGAAGTATATGTGAAAGGCCCTGGAGCTGGTAGAGAATCAGCAATCAGAACTATTCAAAATACAGGTATAGAAGTAACCACTATTAAGGATGTGACACCACTTCCACATAATGGTTGTCGACCACCTAAAAGAAGAAGAGTTTAATCATTAGGCAAAGTAAAAAAGTAAGAAATGGCAAGATATACAGGCCCTAAGGCTAAAATTGCTAGAAGATTTAATGAAGCAATCTTCGGCCCTAGTAAAGCATTACAAAAGAAAGCCTACCCTCCAGGACAACATGGAAGGGGTAGAAGAAAGAAACAATCGGAATATGCAGTCCAGTTAATGGAAAAGCAAAAAGCGAAATACACATATGGTGTGCTTGAGCGTCAATTTTCGAATTTATTTGATAAAGCTTCAAGAAAAAGTGGTATAACAGGTGAAGCTTTATTACAACTATTGGAATCTAGACTAGACAATATTGTCTACCGTTTAGGTATATCTCCTACTAGAAGAGGAGCTCGTCAGTTTGTGTCTCATAAGCATATTACTGTAAATGGAAGTGTTGTAAATATACCTTCTTATCAAGTAAAAGTTGGAGATGTTATCGGTGTTAGAGAAAAATCTAAATCATTAGAAGCGATTACAGATAGTTTAGTTATCACTGCAACTAGGAATTATGCTTGGTTGGAGTGGGATGCTTCTGAAATGCATGGTAAAATGATTGCTGTGCCACAAAGGGATGAAATTCCTGAAAATATTCAAGAACAACTTATAGTTGAACTTTATTCTAAGTAATAATTTAAACATAACTCAACTAGGATTATTTTAATTCTAGTTGTTTTTAAACTTTATATAAATATGTCAATACTAGCATTTCAAATGCCTGATAAAGTGGTGATGGAAAAGGCAGACGATTTTCACGGTCTGTTCACTTTTAAACCATTGGAACCAGGGTACGGAGTTACTATTGGTAATGCGTTAAGAAGAATTTTGCTTTCTTCACTAGAAGGATACGCTATTACAGGAATTCGTGTCCCAGAAGTATTGCACGAATTTTCTACTATTGATGGTGTTGTAGAAGATGTTTCTGAAATTATTTTGAATCTTAAGCAAGTTAGATTTAGAAAAATTAGCGATACTTTTGATAACAAAATCACTATACCAATCAAGAGTCAAAAGATTTTCAAAGCTGGAGACATAGCTAATTTTACTACTGCTTTTGAAATCCTTAACCCTGAACAAGTAATCTGTAATTTGGATGATTCAATTGAATTTGAATTAGAAATAAATATAGAAAAGGGAAGAGGCTATTTACCAGCTGAAGATAATAAGCCTTCAGAACAAGTATTCGGGTACATTCCTATCGATGCAATTTTCACACCTGTAAAGAATGTGAAATATAGTATTGAGAATACTAGAGTAGAACAAAAAACGGATTATGAACAGTTAGTTTTAGATATTGAGACAGACGGTTCAATCCATCCTGAAAAAGCATTAGAAGGTGCTGCTTATATCTTAATTCAACATTTCATGTTATTCTCTGATAAATCTATCGAGTTAGAAACAGACAAAGGGAATGAAATTGAGCAAGTTGATGAAGAAATGTTGCATATGAGAAAGCTACTAAAGACGTTATTAAATGATCTTGATCTTTCAGTAAGAGCATATAATTGCTTAAAAGCAGCAGATGTAAGATCATTAGGAGACTTAGTAAGGTTAGAAATATCTGATATGATGAAATTCAGAAATTTCGGAAAAAAATCATTAGCAGAATTAGAACAATTGGTACAAGATAAGAACCTTACTTTTGGAATGGACTTGTCAAAGTATAAATTAGAAGAAGAATAAAATCATGAGACACGGGAAAAAATTTAATCATTTAGGAAGAACTGCCCCTCATAGAAAGGCAATGTTGTCAAATATGGCATCTTCTCTAATTTTGAATAAAAGAATTACAACTACTGTTGCTAAAGCTAAGGCACTTAGAAAATATGTAGAACCAATTCTTACAAAATCAAAAGATGACACTATGCACTCTAGGAGAGTTGTGTTTTCTTATTTGAATGATAAAGAAACAGTAAAAGCATTATTTGATGATGTTGCAGAAAAAATAGCTTCTAGACCTGGAGGTTATACTAGAATCATTAAAATGGGAAATAGATTAGGTGATAATGCAGACATGTGTATTATTGAATTAGTTGACTATAACGAATTGTTGTTAGAAGATGCTAAGCCTGCTAAAACCAAGTCTAGAAGAAGTAGAGGAGGGAAGAAAAATGTTGAAGTTTCAAGTGCAGTTGAAGATGCTGAGGTTATAACAGATGAAGTTGTTGAAGAAGCAGAAGTTGTTGAGGATGTTAAAAATGAAGCTGACGATGTTTCAGAAGAAAAGACAAGTGAGGGTAACAGCGAAGAAGAGGATAAAAAATAATTGTTGTTATTCATAAATATTATTGAAGGGATTAGGCTTTTGTCTAATCCCTTTTTTTATTTTTGTAACTGAATTTAATTTCTATTCAGCATGAAATCACCATTAAGAGAAAAAGCATACTTATTACTTGAAGACGGATTGTTAGTTGAAGGTACCTCAATTGGTAAAATAGGTACTCAAGGAGGCGAAATTTGTTTTAATACAGGGATGACAGGGTATCAAGAAATTTATACGGATCCATCCTATTCAGGTCAAATGATTGTGAATACTACGCCACATATTGGTAATTATGGAGCAATTGATGGAGAACAAGAATCTGGTAATCCTAAAATTAGTGGACTTATTGTTAACGATTTTTCTGAAATGCATAGTCGCTATTCTGCAAATCAAACTTTGCAAGAATATTTGGAGCAAAATGGAGTTGTAGGAATTGCTGATGTAGATACTAGAATGCTAGTGAGACATATTCGTAGTAAAGGGGCTATGAACGCCATAGTGTCCTCTTCATTAAATAAAGAGGAGTTAAAAAACGAATTAGATAAAATCCCTTCAATGGAAGGGCTTGAATTATCTTCGGTAGTATGTACAAAAGAACCATATACAGTTGGCGATGAAAATGCCAGTATTAAAGTAGCCGCTCTAGATTTAGGAATAAAGAAGAGCATTTTAAGTAACTTAATAGACAGAGGCTGCTACGTAAAAGTATTTCCTTCAAAAACGACATTTGAAGAAATGGAAAAATGGAATCCAGATGGATATTTCATTTCTAATGGTCCTGGTGATCCCGCAGTAATGGATTATGCAACTGATACTGTGAAGAAAATTTTAGATAAAGATAAAGCGATGTTCGGCATTTGTTTAGGACACCAAATGATCGCTCGATCGTGTGGAATATCTACATATAAAATGCATCATGGACATAGAGGCTTAAACCACCCTGTAAAGAATTTGGAAACAGGGAAAAGTGAAATAACTTCTCAAAATCACGGTTTTGTCGTGAATAAAGAAGATGTCGAAAAATCAGAATTAGTACAAACAACTCATATACATCTAAACGATAATACCATTGCAGGAATTAAAGTGGTTGGGAAGAAAGCATTTTCGGTACAATATCACCCGGAAGCTTCACCTGGCCCTCACGATTCTAGGTATTTGTTTGATGATTTTATTAATTTAATTAAAACCAATAAATAATTACCAATTATGAGTTATATTGAAAGTGTACACGCTAGACAAATTTTGGATTCTAGAGGAAATCCTACTATCGAAGTTGATGTAATCACCACTAATGGTGTATTAGGTCGTGCAGCTGTTCCCTCAGGCGCTTCTACAGGAGAACATGAGGCAGTTGAATTACGCGATGGCGACATGTCGAAGTACTTAGGAAAAGGAGTGTTACAAGCTGTAGAAAATGTAAATGGTGCTATAGCAGAGGAGATTGTAGGTTTTTCAATTTTTGAACAAAAAATGATTGATAAGATCATGATTGAGCTTGATGGCACACCCAATAAAGCAAAGTTAGGTGCTAATGCTATCCTAGGTGTTTCGCTAGCAGTAGCTAAAGCTGCAGCTTCTGAATTAAATCAGCCATTATACCGCTATATTGGGGGTACTAACGCATCTGTATTGCCAGTCCCTATGATGAACATCATAAATGGAGGGTCACACTCTGATGCGCCAATTGCATTTCAAGAATTTATGATTCGTCCTGTTGGTGCTACTACTTTTACGGAGGCAATTAGAATGGGGACAGAAGTTTTTCATAATCTAAAAAGTATTTTAAAAGAAAAAGGGTTGAGTACCGCTGTAGGTGATGAAGGTGGTTTTGCTCCAAATTTTTCGGGAGGAACAGAAGAAGCACTGGAAAGTGTGTTAAATGCAATACGAAAAGCAGGATATGAACCTGAAAAAGATATTACAATTGCATTAGATTGTGCCTCGTCAGAATTTTTTGTAGATGGAAAATATGATTACAAAAAATTTGAAGGTGAAGGTGGAGCAATTAGATCGAAAGAAGAGCAGGTAGCTTATTTAGCTGAATTATCAGAGAAATACCCAATTGATTCTATTGAAGATGGATGTGATGAAAATGACTGGGAAGGATGGCAAATGCTTACGGCAAAAATTGGAGATAAATGTCAGTTGGTAGGTGATGATCTTTTTGTAACTAATGTGAAGTTTTTACAAAGAGGTATTGAAGAGAAATCAGCGAACTCTATTCTGATAAAAGTAAATCAAATAGGTACGTTAACCGAAACACTTGATGCGATAGAGTTAGCACATAAGGCAGGATTTACGGCTGTTATTTCTCATCGCTCGGGGGAAACAGAAGACTCTACAATTGCCGATATAGCTGTGGCAACAAATGCAGGTCAGATAAAAACAGGTTCGGCTTCTCGTTCTGATAGAATGGCAAAGTATAATCAATTATTACGAATTGAAGAAGAACTAGCTGAAACGGCAAGTTTTCCACAAAAATAATTCTATATAAAGAATAATTTAAAAGCTCCATTAGTATAATGGAGCTTTTTTTATTTTAAAGAATATATCCAGAAATGTAATCATTTAAAGATGCAAAAAATATATGATATAAATTGATTCTTCTTTTATATCCCTATATATTTAAAAATGACTACTACTGAGTTATTAAATAAATTTTATAGTGCTTTTCAACAAAGGGACTACGAAACCATGCAGTCATGTTATCATCCCGAAGCTCAATTTTCTGATCCAGTTTTTCAAAACTTAAGCACTCAACAAGTAAAGGCGATGTGGCACATGCTCTGTGAAAGAGGGAAGGATTTAAAAATTGAATTCACTCCTTTGGGTGAACATCTCATATTTTGGGAAGCACAGTATTCTTTTTCAAAAACAAAACGAATAGTAAATAATGAAGTTACCGCTACATTCGAGTTTAAAGAAGGGTTGATTTATAAACATACAGATGAATTTGATCTTTGGAAGTGGGCAGGAATGGCTTTAGGTCTTACGGGGGCTTTATTAGGTTGGGCATCATTTTTTAAATCAAAAATTAGAAAAACGGGAATGTCTAGTCTTCGTCATTTTATTAAAAACCACACGGAATATCATTAAAGTTGTAAGGATTTATAAACATAAAAAATAGCCCAGTTCTTATATGAGTAAAAAAAAGGTATACCCTACCAGATTATATATTCGGTTTATCACTTATGTTTTTATGGAAGTATTTATAAAATACTTCAAAATAAAAAAAGAGTTGCCAGAAGAAGTGAAAGAATTAAAGGGTTCGTACCTTTTATTGGGCAATCATGTTGGTTTTTGGGACCCGTTTATAATCGGTCATTTTTTACCAAGATTTACTCATTTCGTATCTTCTGATGCCGTTTTCAGAAATCCATTATTACGTTTTTTTCTTACAAGATTAGGTACTATTCCTAAAAAGAAAAATATACGCGACACAAAGGTAATTCGTGATATTATAGCTGTCGTTAGGCAAGGGGAGAATGTAGGTATTTTCCCTGAAGCGGTTCGGAATTGGTCAGGAAAAAGCTTTCCAATGGATCCATCAATTGTTAAACTCATTAAAATGTTAAAAGCTCCTGTAGTAGTAAGCTTGTTGCAAGGGATGAATTTGTTTAATCCTAGATGGTCAAAAAAGAAGAGAAAAACGCAAGTAAATGTAGTTTATAGACTTATGCTTACTAAAGAAGAGGTGATTGAGTTGTCAGAGGATGAGATTTATAGCCGTTTAAATAATACACTTATTCATGATGAGGTGGAGTATCAGCGGCTACACATGAACCCAATCTATTCAAAATATAAAGCAGAGGAAATTGGTCATGCACTATATGTCTGTCCTCAATGTTTTTCTATTGATAGTTTTTCATCAAAGGGTAATAGTTTTTGGTGCAATCAATGCGATTACAGTTTATTAATAGATAGGTTTGGGTTTTATGAATTGATATCAGGCGAACGGCTTTATTTTGATAATATCCGTGATTGGTATGACTGGCAAGAGGACTGGATGATAAAATATATAGATGATAAGGTAAAAAATAAATACGAGGGCATTATCTTTGAAGATTTAAAGTCACAAATTTATCATGGAGAAGAAGAAAACGTGATAAAATATATTGGTGAAGGTAATGTGAGGTTGTTTATTAATAGAATAGAAATAGACTTCATGATTGAGCAAAAAAAAATTGTTTT
>Ga0224506_10001149_pt1 | contig 19328 bp, 12 predicted proteins | sample SF_Jan12_sed_USG_2_FD_169108 | JGI IMG/M metagenome (GOLD analysis project Ga0224506, IMG submission 169108) | Sediment microbial communities from San Francisco Bay, California, United States - SF_Jan12_sed_USGS_8_1 | ecosystem: Environmental > Aquatic > Marine > Sediment | place: USA... | reverse complement strand
AGTGCTATGAAAATTGGAGTTTACGTACTTATAGGATTTTTTGTACAACAATTTTTGGAATACCTTACGTCTGGGGTTGAACATGGACATATGCATGAAAATAGCAGTGATCATCATCATAGCTCCTTTTCTTCTCTTTTTTTAATATCTGGACTGTGTTTACATGCATTTTTGGAAGGCACACTATTGGCACACCCTAGCTCAATACATGCCCATAATGATGCCACAGGCCTTCTGGTTGGTATTGTGATTCATAAAATTCCTGCCGCAATTGCACTAATGTCGGTGATAATGTGTAATGTGAAAAATAAAACTACTGCATACGTCTATCTATTCATATTTTCTATTTCATCACCTTTTGGATTATTATTAAGTGATTTTGCTGCTCAACATGACTTTTTTAGTTCTAATAGTATTGTTATTCTATTCGGAATTGTAAGTGGCAATTTTTTGTATATTTCAACTACAATATTTTTTGAGACAAGTCCTGGGCATCATTTTAATTTCAAAAAAGTTGCCATAAGTGTGTTAGGTGCACTTTCAGCAATTTTTATAGATTTTTTGTTTTAGATATAGTGCAAAATATTTATTACTCACTTATCTAATAAATAGTATTACATACTTTATAATAATAGTATTTCTTGAAAATGATTTATAATTAATTGAACTTGGTTGATTAATTAGATGTAAATTGTGAGAGCATTTTTTACAGAAAAGTAACTAAAACTTTAGCTTGAACTGATCAGAAGTATGGTTAATGCAGTTGTAGTAGATGATGAAAAAAAAGGACGTAATTTATTGACTAACGTTCTTTCAAAGTATTGTCCTGAAATTAAAGTAATTAACGAAGCAGAAAACATTCAGGAAGCTTATGAGGTTATTAACAAAACCAACCCTAATCTTGTTTTTTTAGATATCGAAATGCCAAATGGAAATGGTTTCGATTTATTAAAAATGTTTGATCGAATAAATTTTGATGTGATTTTTACTACAGCATATGCTCATTATGCTATTAAAGCTATAAAACATTCTGCACTAGATTATTTATTGAAACCAATTGATATTGATGATTTACAATTAGCAGTATGCAAAGTAGTGAAAAAGAAGAAAAGCCCATCAAACATAGAAGACAGCATAAGTGTTTTATTATCATCATTAAATGATCAAAAAAGTGCAAAAAAAATCGCCATTCCAGATTTGGATGGGATTACTCTTGTGAAAATAAAAAATATAGTTAAGTGCCAGTCTTCTAGTAATTATACAATCATATACATGGAAGATGGCACTAAAATTACCTCTACTCGGACTTTAAAAGAATATGACCAATTATTTGAAGATATGCCTTTCATGAGAGTACATAACTCCAATCTTATCAATTTACACCATATAAAACGTTTTGTGAAGGGAGAGGGAGGTTATGTAGTAATGTCAGACAATTCTGAGGTTGAAGTTTCAAGAAGGAGAAAAGCTTATTTATTGGAAACTATTGCCAATATGTAACTATTCTATAGGGATATAAATTGTAACACGTGTACCTGTTTTTTCTTTATCAAATTCGCTAATATCAACTATTTCTATATTTACCTCGTTGCTACGCTGAGAATTTATTATATCAATACGATCGCTGGTAATTTTCATGCCCATTGATACATGTGTTTTATCATTTTGCTTATTTTTCAATGAGCTATTAATGCCTATTCCATTATCTTCAATAGCACAACAAATAATATGGTTATTCTGACTTAAATTTATAGTAATAACACCTTTGTGAGTACTTGGTATTATGCCGTGTAGAATAGAATTTTCGATAAATGGCTGTATTAGCATAGGAGGAACATAGCAATCGTATACATCAATATTGTTCTTTACATCTATATTATATTCAAATTTTTGTTCTGAACGCAAAATTTCTAAATCCATATAAAGTTTTAATGCTTCAAGTTCATCCACCAATGGCACTGATGATGATTTTGAATTGTCCAATACCATACGCATTAATTTCGCAAATTTGGATAAATACCTAGAAGCCACTAATGGGTCATTATCTTGTATATAATACTGAATAGAATTGAGTACATTAAAAATAAAATGAGGGTTAATTTGAGTACGTAATGCTTTACGTTCCGATTCTACCATTTTACGCTCTGTTTCTAGCATTAGCTGTTTAGCTGTGGATATTTTACGAACATGTTTTAATCGATAGGAGACGAATCCCCAAATTGCAGAGATAGATAATAATCCACATAATATAATAAACCACCAACGCTGATAAATAGGGTAATCAATTTGAAAACTAATACTTGTAGGAACTGGATTCCACACGTCTTTTTCATTAGAAGCCATGACCAAAAAATCATAATTTCCAGGAGGAAGGTTAGTATAATTTGCTTCTCTTTTACTTGTTTCTGGCGACCAATTATGGTCAAAACCTTCTAATTTCCACTTATACTTGATTTTTTCGGGAACTTTTAAATTTATCCCTGTAAACTCAAAAGTCAATTGATTTTTATCATGAGGCAACGTTAATGAGATTGGTAATCTATACCAATCAGATATTGAATCAGTATAGTTCATCCAATCAACCTCTTTAAAAAAGAGTTTAATATTGGTAATATGTGAGGTAGTTAACGATGATTCGTAATAAATCAGGTCAGGATTAATTATTGTGACCCCTTTTATAGTTCCAAACCACAAATTTCCTTTACTGTCCAAAAGACCTCCTACACCGTTAGTTTCTATGCTTGTAAATCCTTCATGCTCACCAAATTTAGTTTCTTCAACTATGTCTCCATATTCATTAAAAGTTAATTTTTGTATTCCTTTTGAACCCCCAATCCATATATTGTCACCGTCAACTACTAAATTGAATATTAGATTCATCCAAAGGCCATCTTCCTTTGTATAATTTTTTATTTTACCATTTTTATAGTGTGATATGCCTTTTTCTGTACCAAACCACATCCCACCTTCTTTATCTGTAACTACTCGTCTTATGGAATTAGAATTTAACCCATTGTTAGTATTATACGCTTCAAATTTATTGTCTGAATATTTAAAAACTCCGCTACCATAGGTTCCTAACCAAAGATTACCTTCATCATCCAAGTTGGATGCATATACCATGTCGTTTGCAAAACCATTTGATTTAGAGTAATGAATAGAAGAATAACTATCATTTAAAAATTCTATCATTTCGAGAATACTTTGCCTGGGATTAGCCAATGAGGGTCTATCAACATATTCATATAATGTTTTGTTAATATTTTCTTCCCTTACGACACCATAACTAGTGCCGATCCAAATATTTCCATCATTATCTTCTGTTAAAGTCCATATTTCTAGCCCCTTATATTTTGGGTGCTGAATAAATTTTCCATCTTCATATTTATTCAACCCTGATTGTGTAGCTACCCATATTTCCCCATCACTAGATTCGAGTAATGCGTAAGCATTATTTCCTGTTAGACCATCCTTCTTTGAGTAATTTATGATTTTTTCAGAATCAGGATTATACCGACTTACACCTCCCCCCGCAGTCCCCATCCATATATCTCCTTTTTCATCTTCAATAATTGGAAAAACTCTATTATGACTTAGTCCATCTTCTTTAGTTAAATGTTTAAACCCTTCCCCAAAAAGTTTGTTTATCCCGTCCCCTCCAATCCACAATATGTCATTTGAATTTTTATACACAACATATATATCATTGTTGCTCAATCCATTTTTTTCAGACAAGTTTTTAAATATTTTTCCATCATATACGAAAGCTCCACCTCCGTGTGTTGCAAACCAAATATTCCCCTCACGATCTTCATCAATTGCCTGAATAATATTATGTGATGCCCCACCTCCCATATTGTATTTTGTAATACTTTTACCATCATATTTAGCAATCCCATGATGTGTTCCAATCCATACGTCTCCTTTTGAATCTTCTTTTAAACAATAAATGTATCCATTACCTTCACCATCTACATTTTTAATAGAATCCAATTTACCCTGATTATATATATATAAACCTTTTAGGGTTGCTATCAATATTTTGTTATCGTGGGTTTCAATAAGTGAGGTAACCCCATATTCAGGAAGAAGATTGTTATACTCAAATTCTTGGATACTATCGTTTTTCATAAGGTTTATTCCTCCTGATGTACCTATCCAAAACTGACCTGCTGATGTAAAAAGTATTGATCTGACTTTGTTAGTTTTTAGTCCGTCTTTCTTAGTGTAGAAAGTAAATTTGTTACCATTATAGTTAGCTAAACCCGCTTTTTCGCATCCAATCCAAATTTCATTTTTATCATCTACTTCAATATCATAAATTCTATTCCCTGTAAACCCTTCTTTATCTGAATAATTTACAAAAGTATTTCCATCAAACTGACTTATGCCACCATCGTAGGTTCCCATCCATAAATATCCTCTTTGGTCTTCGGTAATAGCTGTTATTGTTGAATGAATTAATCCGTCAGATACATTGTATTCTTTAAAATTATAACGTTGAGAAAAAGCTTCTGTTAATAGTATTAATGAGAAAAGCAGAAAAAGATGTTTCATTCAAGCCAACCTGTTAATAAAGACTAATCAATAATATATAGTAAAATTTTGGCAATAAAAAACCCCAACCAATACGGTCAGGGCTTTAATATAGATAATATTTTGATTTTATCAACTACCGCATCCAACACACTCAAAATCAGATGCAGTTTCACCTTCTTTATCATTATTTGGAATCATTACCTGATCACTTTCCTTTGTAACGGTAAATTTAATAGCATCAGCAGCCGACTTAGATCTTAAATAATACATTCCAGTTTTTAAACCTTTTTTCCAAGCGTAAAAATGCATTGAAGTAAGTTTTCCAAAATTAGGTTCTTGAATATGTATGTTCATACTTTGCGATTGGCATATAAATGCCCCTCTATCAGCTGCCATATCTAAAATGGCTTTTTGAGAAATTTCCCAAACTGTTTTATACAAGTCCTTAATGTTTTGAGGAATTTCAGGAATATTCTGAACCGAACCATTAGCTTGAATTAGCTTATTTTTCATTGAATCATTCCATAAGCCCATACCTATCAAATCATGCATCAAGAATTTATTTACTACAATAAACTCACCCGACAAAGTTCTTCTAGTATAAATATTTGAAGTGTATGGCTCAAAGCACTCGTTATTCCCTAATATTTGAGAAGTAGATGCTGTTGGCATTGGAGCTAAAAGCAATGAATTTCTTACACCTTGTTTTTTCACTTCTTTCTTCAATGAGTCCCAGTCCCACCGTCCAGATGAAGGAGTAACACCCCACATGTCGAACTGAAAAATCCCTTTAGATACAGGAGATCCTTTAAAAGTCTCATAAGGGCCATCTTTAATAGCTATATCTTTTGAGGCCGTCATTGAAGCAAAGTAAATCGTTTCGTGTATATCACGATTCAATGCTCTTGCTTCATCCGATTCAAAAGCCATTTTCATTTTTAAGAATACATCAGCTAATCCTTGAACACCTATTCCGATAGGGCGATGTCTCTTGTTAGAATTTTCAGCTTCTATTACAGGGTAGTAATTTACGTCAATTACCTTATTTAGGTTTTTTGTAATTACGTAGGTGATATCATATAACTTTTGATGATCGTATGTGCCATCTTCTTTAACAAATTTTGGTAGTGCAATTGATGCCAAATTACATACAGCTACTTCATCAGGAGCTGTATACTCCATAATTTCAGTACATAGGTTACTTGATTTAATTGTACCCAGATTTTTTTGATTCGATTTTTTATTAGCGGCATCTTTATAAAGCATATAGGGTGTCCCCGTTTCAATTTGTGATTCTAATATTTCGAACCATAAATCTTGTGCTTTTACTGTTTTACGAGCTTTACCTTCTTTTTCGTATTTTTCATACAATTTTTCAAAATCTTGACCATAGCAATCTGCTAAGCCAGGTGATTCATTTGGGCAGAACAACGACCAATCTTCATTGGCTTCCACGCGTTTCATAAACAAATCTGAAATCCACAAAGCATAAAACAAATCACGAGCACGCATTTCTTCTTTGCCATGATTTTTTTTCAATTCAAGGAATTCAAAAATATCAGCATGCCAGGGTTCAAGGTAAATCGCAAAACTACCTTTTCGCTTTCCTCCTCCCTGATCTACGTACCGAGCAGTCATGTCGAAGTTTCTAAGCATAGGTACAATGCCATTTGAAACTCCTCCAGTTCCTTTAATATATGATCCTGTGGCTCGTACGTTATGAATACTTAAGCCAATTCCTCCTGCAGACTGAGAAATTTTAGCACACTGTTTTAGTGTGTCATAAATACCATCTATACTGTCATCTTGCATTGTTAACAAAAAGCAGGAGGAAAGTTGTGGTTTTGGTGTTCCAGCATTAAATAATGTAGGAGTTGCATGTGTAAACCACTTTTCAGATAATAAATTATAAGTTTCTATTGCGGCATCGATATTATCTTGATGGATGCCTATTGCTACACGCATTAACATATGTTGAGGTCGTTCAACTATTTCACCATCTACTTTCATTAAGTACGAACGTTCTAGCGTCTTAAATCCAAAATAATCGTAGCTAAAATCACGGTCATATATTATTGATGAATCTAGTAATGCAGCATTTTTTTTGATAATTCCATATACTTCTGTTGATAGAAGAGGTGCATTTTGTCCTGTTTTAGGGTCTACATATGTGTAAAGTCGTTTCATAGTATTCGAAAACGATTTACTGGTTACTTTATGTAAATTTGAAATAGCGATTCTAGCAGCTAATTTTGCGTAATGGGGGTGTTTGGTCGTTAAAGAAGCAGCAGTTTCGGCCGCTAAATTATCTAACTCTACAGTTGTTACCCCATCATAAATCCCTGTAATTACTTTTTTGGCAATATCTACTGGGTTAATAAAGTTAGGATCAAGACCATAACAAAGTTTTTCTATTCTAGAAGTGATTTTGTCAAATTTAACAGACTCTCGATGTCCGTCTCTTTTTACTACAAGCATTTTACTTTTAAATTTTTAGTTGTCTTAAGTGTTAATTAAAAGTCTTCATCTAAAGAAAACTTAGGAGCATCAGAATCTGATTTTAGAACCCCCGCTTTTTGATATTCACCTACTCTTTTCTCAAAAAAGTTAGTTTTTCCTTGAAGCGAAATCATTTCCATAAAATCAAAAGGATTCGAAGTATTATATATTTTTTTACCCGTAAGCTCATGTAGTAATCTATCAGCAACAAATTCGATGTATTGACACATCAATTCTGCATTCATGCCAATTAAACTTACAGGTAATGCATCAGTTACGAACTCTTTTTCAATGGTTACTGCATCAGAAATAATGTCAATAACAGTTTGGTCATCAAGCCTGTTTACAACATGGCTATTATAAAGTAAACAAGCAAAATCGCAATGCAGCCCTTCATCCCTCGAAATAAGTTCATTGGAAAATGTCAAACCAGGCATTAGACCTCTTTTCTTTAACCAAAAAATGGAACAAAAAGAACCTGAAAAAAATATTCCTTCTACCGCAGCAAAAGCTACGATCCTTTCTTGAAAATTGCCTTCATCAATCCACCGGAGTGCCCATTCAGCCTTTTTAGTAACACATTCCATTGTGTCTATAGCATTAAACAACTTATCCTTTTCCTTATTATTTTTTACATACGTATCAATTAATAATGAGTATGTTTCGGAGTGGATGTTTTCAATAGCAATTTGAAACCCATAGAAAAACTTAGCTTCTGTATATTGAACCTCAGCTATAAAGTGTTCGGCTAAATTCTCATTTACAATACCATCACTAGCAGCAAAAAATGCAAGTACATGTGATATAAAATGACGTTCACCATCATTTAAGTTTTCCCAGTCTTTAATGTCTTGACTTAGATCAATTTCTTCAGCTGTCCAAAAACTAGCTTCTGCTTTTTTGTAAAATTCCCATATATCATCATGCTCGATAGGAAATAGCACAAACCGGTTTTTATTTTCTTTTAGGATAGGCTCGATAGCACTCGATTTTACCTCGTTCATAGTAACATAGTAGTTTTTAAATAGTTGATATTTATTATCCAAAAAAAAGAATAAACAAAAGTATGTTGCTGAAAAAACATAAACTTCGATTTGGTTCTTCTAATGTTAAAAATTAGCCAAAGAAACCCTAAAGACCAATTACATTTTTTAGTAGCTATTTTTTTAATAGATAGCATACAAATATTAGCAAATGATAGCATTTATCAAAGTAGGTGATTATTGCTATACTTAAGTAAATTTATTGTTTATAAAAGTATGATTATCAACAATATACATAAAGTATAAAAAGGATTTCTTTTTGCCAAAACTGCTTGATTTGAGGTGATAAAAAAATATCAAAAAGTTTTCCACAAGGACAAGCATAAAGTATATTGAAATGTAGGTGAATCAAGAAATATTTTTAAAGAATTATTTATTATAAAGCAGCCTTTCTTTCAAATCCTGTGGCATAAATTCTATTTTAGGTTCATTTTGGTTTATGAATAATAAAGATGGTCCATAATAAGAAATTCCAGTTACTGGATCTTCAAATTTAAGATATTGTTTTTTTTTCACCCAATTAGATAAAGCTGCTGATACTGAACTTCTTACTTTACTTTTGTCTAAACCAGCCTCTTTTTCAATTATAAATTCTACAACTTCTGATGTAGTGATAATTTTATTCTTAAACTGCTGATAATAAGTGATTTTCTTTGTCCAAGACCAAGCAATTTGATAGTTATGTGTTTTCCAATTTTTTTGATATTCTGTTTTATTTTCTTGAAAAATGGACATACTAGTAAGACTATTTAGATGGTTATCAATTTCATCAATTTCCATTTTAAACTGGTTGATTTTACTCGTCAGAACATTCTTTTTTTCCTGTAAAGCTTTAATATATAAATCGGTGTATTTTTCAGGAACATTAATCTTCATAGTAGACACAGTTATTAGTAATTTGTATTTCCAACAAAAGAAAGCACATCAAGCGTATAAAGCAAGCGTATACAGCATATATTCATCAAATATGTGTTATTGAGATGATAATTCCATATTTATAGCTTGTAATATTTAATATAACAAGCAAATAAAAACATGCTTATTAAATGTTAAGCAAGGTAAAGTTTACCTCAAAAGATATTATAAAATGAAGGTTTGATTTTAACCAATAAAACCATACCTTTGCATTTCTGTTTTTTTAAACAAAGTTTTTAAAATTATTTAACACATGTACGCAATTGTAGACATAGCCGGAAAGCAGTTCAAAGTAACGCAAGACCAATACGTTTACGCTCCAAAAATGGAGGGTGAAGAAGGCGCTTCCGTAGAATTCGACAAAGTATTGTTATTAGACAATGATGGAAAGGTCGAAGTAGGAGCTCCGTTATTAAAAGGAGCTAAAGTATCAGGAAAAATCCTGGGACATGTAAAAGGTGACAAAGTAATCGTTTTCAAAAAGAAAAGAAGAAAGGGTTACAAAGTGAAAAATGGTCATCGTCAAGATTTTACTAAAGTATTAATTGAAGGAATCTCTAAATAAATAAAACACTATGGCACATAAGAAAGGAGCAGGTAGTTCTAAAAACGGAAGAGAATCGGAAAGTAAACGATTAGGTGTTAAAATATATGGTGGTCAAGGAGCTATTGCAGGAAACATTATCGTTAGACAAAGAGGAACAAAGCATCATCCAGGCGAAAATGTAGGTATTGGTAAAGATCATACCTTGTTTGCTTTAAAAGATGGTGTGGTTGAATTTAAAAAAGGTAGAAAAGATCGCTCTTTTGTATCTATTCAGCCTATTAAAGCATAATATTACCTAATTTCAGGTATTTTTTAAAGCATCACGTTATTACGTGATGCTTTTTTGTTTATAAATCATCAAGTATTTTATTATTTTCAACTATTAGTATGAGCATCACTACTTTATCACTTCTGTTAATTCTTAATATGGCAGTAGTTATCTTTGTTGGTCGCCAAACATATCTTTCTACTTTTGAGAAAACACATCGATGGATAATATATGCATTGCTACTTATTTCTCCAGTATTAGGTGCAATAGTTTTCTTATACTTTCAACGGGTATATTATAGGCAGAAGTAAAAAGGATTCAATTTTTCACTTTGTAATTAAGGAGGTATTTGGGGTTATTAAATATGACCACTTTTTTATAAATTTATTTTTATAAATTTTTTTGTGTCAATCGTAAACACTCCCACTGCTGCGGAAATTATTTCCATGCCAAATATATAATTGTCCATTCCTTCAAGTTTGCAACTTGGAGTAAATAACAGCAAAATGTTTTAATAGAAGTTGAAGTCTATTCCTGTTTCCAGAAAGCAATACCACCAGCTTGTTTACCAAGAAATGCGGTATCCACAATTTTCATAGTCTCAAGATTAATTACATCCATTCTACCTTTATCATCACCCTTACCTTCAACAGAGATAAATGCATATTTACTGTCCGAAGAAACTGCTACACCATGTGAAACACTATTTGTATTTGGTATTCTTGCAAGTTCTACACCTTTTTCAACATCCCAAATTCCAGTAGCTCCATCGGTTTTATAAGTAACAATTAATTTATTGCCATCGGGAGTAATGTCAATATTGTAAGGTCCCTTTCCACCATCCCATTTGCGAGACACTTCCCAAGTTTTCAAATCTACTTCCAATACTTGTGCAGCTCCATTGGCAGCAATATATGCCTTCCCATTATTGGGGTGTGGTGTTACCCATGTTGGTTTCACTTTCGAGTGCTTCATCTCTTTCATTTCATCATGGTTCATTTTTGAGTGATCCATATTCGCATGATCCATTGGTTTGTTTTCAGAATTAGAAGTAGCATGTCCCATAGTTGAATGATTCATGCCCATGTCAGCAGCAGATTTATCTAAGTCTAATTTTCGGCTTACTTTTAAAGAAACTGCATCAATTTCAAATAGTTCACCAGACATCATGCCTACAGAATATTGATATAATCCATCTGGAGAAATTCTTGATCCATGTGGCATAACACCTGTAGTTACTTTTTTTAACTCAATCATCAGTTCAGGGTCAACTACAGAGACGGAACTTGGAACCATATCACCATGAAGGTTAAAATTGACACAATACAACAATCCTGTAGAAGTAGATATTTGCATGGAGGCAGGGAATAGTCCCAATTGAATTTTGCTTACCAAGTCATCGGATCCTGTTCTAAACTTGTAAAGAAACCCATAAGGGTTGCCATGTGCTAGAGATAAATACCAGTATTTTCCTGAAGGATCAACCGTAATACCGTGTGGTCCTTCAATTTCAGCTGGCCATACACCAACGGGAATGGTTTTAATGGTTTCGGCTTTTTTACCATCAAATTTTACAAGTGCTACTTCATCTTCCGACTCAGCAGTTACATAGACATAATAATCCTGAGCATTTAATACGAAAATATGGATTACAAATACGAAAGCTAAAAGTAGTTTTTTCATGTTTCCTCTTTATTTAATTTCTACTTTAGTTGGTTCAGGTTTGGCTGGTTCCACTTTTGCAGACCACAATCCGCTATTCCAGTCCGAGTAAAAAACATGCCCTTTATGTAATTGCGCTCCCCATGTAAAAGGTGCGTTTTTCACATATCCATTAGGGTCTTCAGGAACAATCCAAGCTATTTCTCTTCCTTGTTTGTACAAATCTCCCATTAATTCGCCACTAATATCAACAACTCTTACGCCACCATTGTAAAATGCTGCATATAGTATTTCTCCATCAACCCAATAATTATGCGAGCCCATCATAGGAATTTCAAAGCTTGCCACTTCCTCAGGATTGTCTAAATCCGTAAAATCAATAAAGTGTAAAAACCCAGCAGCTCTGGCAGGCTTATCTCCTTCGGGATCAAGACCATAAGGAAATTTTTCATCACCACCAATTACATAAAATTTACCCGTAGGACTATGAAATGGAAAAGAGGCATGATTAGCACCACTTGGATAGGTATAACTGGCAAAACGTACAGGCTTCTTATGTGTACCTCCAGCAATTCCATTACCTACGTCAACCAACTGGATGCCATCCGCCCAATTGGAAGAGTATGCTATTCCATTTTCTATCCATACATCATGAATAGAATGACCAATCGTTTCTAGTTCAAATTCTCCAACAATATGTGGTTTTAGTGGGTCGTTAATGTCAACCATATAATATTTTCGTCCAGCTGAGAGTGCATAAACAATCCCTTTGTCTATAAAAAGATTATGTACTCCACCAGTAAGATTTTTTGTAAAAGTGGATATTACCTTTACATCTTTAGGGTTTTTAACATCCAAAATAACAATGCCATTTTTTCTATTGGAAGCGCCCTCTCTACTGATTACACAGATAGTTCCATCTTTAGAAACTTTTACATCGTTTACAGTTCTAGCATCTACTTTAATACTGTCAATTTTAAATATGTTTGCAGGGTCGGTTACATCCCAGAAATACGCTGTACCATCTGCACCCCATGTACCAGTTACACCATAATCACGACCATCTAATCCCTCCCAAATCCAAAAGTCAGAGGTATGTTTATTGTTTACAGAACCATGACCAATTACTTCTATTTTCCTCGATACATTTCGAGGCACAATTTTTATTGTTTTTTGTGTGGCATACTGTCCTGATTTAGCCATAATAGTGTACGTACCTGCAATATCAGCTACAAACCTACCGTCTTGTTTTATCAATCCAGAAGCAGAATATTCTATATTATCGGATACGCCAACAAATGAATAGTTAATTGGGGCATTATTAACAACCTTGCCTTTCTTATCAAGTACACTTGCACTAAAATGAAAAACATCTCCTGTTCTTCCTGCATTAGCATCGCTCGAAAGTTTTATTCGTGAAATAGGGCTTTCAATAATTTCGATATTTATTGAACCTTTAATCCCTTCAGCTTCAGCCGATACTGTAACTTTACCTACTTCTTCAGCAGTAAGGTTTCCAAATGCATCAAATGAAGCGACATTAGTTTTACTTGAATGAAAATCAACATCAACATCATCTCTTAAGAAGTTTAATTCATCATAAACAAGTACTTGCAAAGGAAGAGTTGTTCCTTGAAACATTTGGGTTGGTGCTTCTATTATCTCAACTTTAGCTATTGGCGGATGATTAATAATTACGCCTACAGTAGTACGTAGCCATTTCCCATTTTCTCCTGGGCTAATTACAATTACATCGTATTCTCCTGCTAAATGTGCAGTAACTAACCCTGTTGAATCAGCTGATATAGCTCTTCCTTTGGTGGAATAAAACGCAAAAGTTCTTCCATCAATTACTTTTCCATTTTCATCAACTACCTGAGCTTTTAATTTTTGACTTTTACCGATATCAAGGGATAGTGTTGAAGGGCTAACTTTTAGTTCCTGACTGAAACCTGCAGTTCCTAATACTACAATTGCCAAAAACGACACAAATAATTTATTCATAATAATGACCTTTTAGGTTAATGTTGAGTACAAGTTAACGATTTCAAAGTTGTGTACAATTTTAAAATATCAAAATCATAATATTTAATTTGCAATACCTCATTTTTTGGTATTCATTAAATTAGACCGTTTGAGAGTCACAAACGATTACGTGATATGTTTTTTAAACCAAGACACATATGTGTCTAGCAAAGTATTCAGCTATCTACAAGGACTTTTCAAGAGCGATAAAAATAGGACAAATTGCACTTCTATAGTAGATATATTGAAGAAATTGGATCATCAAAGCCACAATCGCCTCACCACAACTGCTGTTTCACCTCAGCCATTTAAATGCGTTTGCTCTATTGATACTTCCTTTTTAATTGGGAATACCGTATTTTAGCTTGCATGGATTTAAAGTTGTTTTTTGCTCCGCTTTCCAATGAATTGGCGAACTGTACCAACGATCGGAACTCATTTCTAAATAATATTGCCGTTTATCACGAAAACCTTCCTAACTATAAAGAAGCAGATATTGCTCTAGTTGGGATAGGGAATTTGGAAGATGAAAAAGGTGCTGCCATTGAATTGGCGTCAGACCAAGTCCGTAAAAAATTATACAAACTTAAAAAGGGGTTTGGTGCTTATAAAATAGTCGATTTGGGCAACCTGAAAAAAGGGATTGATTCAATTGAAACCAGTACAAGGCTACAGGAAGTCTGTCAAAATCTATTAGAACACAATACGCTCCCAATAATTATTGGAGGTAGCCACAATTTTGATTATGCACAATACAAGGCATATGAGGATATGAATAAGCTCATCAGCTTCTTAAATGTAGATGCTTTTTTGGATATGGAAAGCGATGATGAATTACCTGAAAATCAAAAACATATTCAGCAAGTATTATTGCACGAACCTAATTACTTATTTAGTTATAGTCATTTAGCATATCAATCCTATTTAATAAACCGCGAGTCAATCGATATATTGGAAAAGCTTTATTTCGATGCCTATCGGATAGGTAGTTTACGAGACAGAATTCCAGATATGGAGCCTGTTATCAGAGATGCAGATATGCTATCGTTCGACATTACTGCTATCCGTTCATCCGATGCCCCAGGTACAGATCGATCTCAGCCATTTGGACTTACTGGTGAGGAAGCTTGTCAAATTTGCTGGTATGCAGGAATAAATGAAAAACTAAGCTCAATAGGGTTTTATGAGTACAACCCACAGTTAGATGATGACCGCTATAAAACAGCCTCTGTAATTTCCACGATGGTATGGTATTTCATTGAGGGCTTTTATCATCGTAAAAAAGAACTCAATTTTAAATCGAACGACTACATGAAATATGTGGTATCAATGCAAGGAGATCCAGAAACGTTATTGTTTTATAAAAGTAAATTGAGTGAAAAATGGTGGATGGAAGTTCCTCACCCTACCTCCAATGAAAAATATACTCGGAATAGCATTGTACCTTGTAGTTATACTGATTATGATATGGCCACAAAGGGCAACCTACCAGAACGTTATATTACCACCTATAATAAGCTCATATAACCTAGATTAAAATTGTCTTATATACGTCAATTATTATAAATTACATCAACACTTTATTATTAATGTCGTTCAACTACAAATTATCATCATTAAAATATAACATGAAAACTTACTACTTATTTCTGTTGCTGTTAATAATTGGCATAAGCTGTTCAACAAAAAATGAAAAAGAATTATCAGCACAACAAATTATAGATAAGGCTATTGAAGCAGCTGGAGGAACTCTTTTTGAAAAAGCAGAGATTGATTTTGACTTTCGAGGAAGGCATTACCGTTCCATACGAAATGGAGGTAATTATCAACACGAACGTATTTTTAATGATTCATTAGATGTAATTCGTGACGTACTGAATAATGAAGGGTTTGAAAGGTATATTAATGACTCCATTTCTACACTTACTCCTGATAGTATGAAAGTAAAATATGCTAATTCTGTTAATTCAGTATTATATTTTGCATTACTACCCTACGGATTAAACGATCCTGCGGTAATAAAGAAACACTTAGGAGAGAGTAGCATTAACAATAAAAAATATTTCAAAATTCAAATTTCATTTCATCAAGAAGGAGGAGGAAAAGATTATGAAGATGTTTTTGTTTATTGGATTGAACAACAATATTTTACAGTAGACTATTTTGCATATAGTTATGTTACAGATGGTGGTGGAGCTCGTTTCAGAAGTGCATATAATACAAGAATAGTAAATGGCATTCGTTTTTCTGATTATATCAATTATAAACCCATGAGTAAACATTATAGTGTAGATATACTTGATGAAGCCTTTCAAAAAAATGATTTAAAAGAACTTTCTCGAATAGAGGCAGAAAATATTAAAGTTAATATTAATCCGTAAAGGTTAGTTTAAGGTTTTATAGTACTTACTTTTTAAGTATTTTTATTAAATTGATTCTAGTAGTATCAACTTAATTATAATCTGTTACCTACCTTGGTTATGAAAAAAATTGCGTTTGTTTTGGCTTTTTTGGTCTCAAGTGTTGTTTTAGCAACAGATGGTGTGCCAAAAATTGTAATTAACCCACTAGGCCATTCTGGTAAAATATTTAATATTCTATACACTCCTGATGGAAGCAAAATAATCTCTGTATCTGAAGACAAAACAATAAGAATATGGGATTCTAAAACTGGTGAAATGCTTAATAAATTTGAGTCTCAAATAGGAGATGGTCCACAAGGCATGTTCTATGCTTCAGCCATATCTCCCAATGGAAAACTCTTAGCAGTAGGTGGGTATCCAGTAAATAATGAGTCAAAAAATTATATTCAAATTATTGATATTGAAAAAGGCAAACAAGTAGCAACTGCTGTTGGTCATACTAATGTTATTAATAGCCTTGATTTTGATGCTTCAGGTAAATTTTTAGCTAGTGGAAGCGATGATGGAACCATCCACCTTTGGAAAGTCTCTTATGATGAAGCATATCGAATTGCAGCGGTAATCGAAATGGGTAACCGAGTTGCCAGTGTGTCATTCAATAATAAGAATAATAAGTTAGCAGCATCAATGGATGACAGATATGTATACTTGTACGATATGAAAGGTCTTAGTCAAGGATCGAAAAAATTCACTCCACAATTGTTAAAAAAGCATAAAACTGAAGTGAAAAATATTAAATTTTCACCTGATGGAAATTATTTAGCTTCTACCTCTTATGATAACGAAGTGGTACTCTGGGATGGTAATGGCAACTATGAAATGACATTTGATAATCTTAAAAATTCCGTTAATGCGTTGACATTTTCTCATGATTCGCGAGTGTTGGTTATGATGGACGATATTGAAGGAGTAGGAAGAAGTTATTCCATTCCTAAAGGATCAAAATTTGCTGATTTCTATGCCCATGACAACACTGTTTTTTCAGCAGATTTTTCACCATCTTCAAAAGACGGAAACTATGTAGTGGCTTCAGCTGGAGGAAATAATAATGAAATTTATATTTGGAATGCGATTAATGGGAAGCACATAAAACGAATAAAGGGAAAGGGAAATACTATTTGGGATATGGAGTTCGGAACAGGAATGGAATTATTCGTGTCGAATAAATTTCTAAAGAGTGGAAAGCCTGGAAAACCTGCTTTTAAATTTGATTTCAATACTTTTCTTGTAAGCAAAAATCCTGGAAAAGCACCTACTGCCAATTTCTATAAAGCAGGTGAGAATGTTCTTCAAACAGGACCTTATAGTATCGAAATAAGTAAAGGAGAAATTCTTAATGATGAATCTGAGGATGGTAGAATTTTAGATTATGCAGTTACACCAGATGGAAGAGTAATTATTGGCAGTGATTTTTCCTTAAAAATGTATTCTTCTTCAGGTGCTTTAATGAAAGAATTTTTAGGTCATACAGGAGGAGTACGTGCTGTTGCAATAAGTCGTGATGGAAGGTATGTGGCTTCAGGAAGTGAAGACCAATCTATTAAATTATGGAATTTAGCAGAAAGCGGAGATGTTCCTAGCTTACGAGAAGTGTTTGACGACCAAGCTTGGACAGAATATTTTAATGAAATGGACGATGAGTTCAAGGAGTTAACTACTGGGAATTCAAATGAATCGTGGCTCAAAGCGATTGAGTATTTAAAGGAATATGGAGATAAAACCTACAAAGACATACAAACGGTTCATCAAAACTTAGGAGAAATTATCAGACCGTTTGTAAATTTATTTGTGTCGGATGATATGGAATGGATTTGTTGGACACCCACAGGCTATTTTCATAGCTCATCTCAGGGCGGTCAATATTTTGGGTGGCATATAAACAGAGGTATAAAACAATTGGCAGACTACTATGCTGCTGAGCAATATTTTGAAATTTTATATCGTCCTCAACAGATGCTGAAAAGTATTCAGCAAGCTAAAAGAGTAAAAGAAATTTTAATTGAAGAGGGTGAGCGTATATTTGATTTAGCCAAACTGAATCGACCTTCAGCTGGATTTTTTGATAATAGCGACCTGACTTATGGAGATAATAGAATACTTACTTATAAAGAAGGAAAATATTCTACAAAAGAAAAATCTTTAACTCTACAAGTTGACATATATGATGGAGGAGGAGGAATTAAGGAAGTAAATTTATATCAAAATGGAAAACTGATATATATTGATGATGAAGTTAAATCTATTAGTGAAGAAAATAAGTTTCGTAAAACTTATGATGTTGATCTTATGAATGGTCAAAACGATTTTAAAGTAGTTGTTCTCAACTATCAAAAGGTCGAATCCAAAGCTGATTATATTAAAATATTGTACAGTGGTGATATGTTAGCTACAGCTAATCTGTACATTTTATCAATTGGTGTAAATAAATATAAAAATCCAAAATACAATTTGAATTATGCTCAACCAGATGCAAAATCTTTTACTGATAAAGTAGTTGAAAAGGCTTCAAAAATGTTTAAAAGTGTAAAAAATATTGAAATTTATGATAACGAAGCCACAAAAGTAAATATCAATAATGCTTTTGAAGCTGTTGTGAAAGCTGCAAAACCCGAAGATGTTTTTGTATTTTATTATGCAGGTCATGGTAGCCTCGATGACCAAGATGATGATAGGTATTATTTAGTTCCTACTGATGTAACTCAACTTTATGGAGATACTGAACAATTGAAACAAAAGGCTCTGTCAGCAGATGAATTAAAAGCAAATTTGTCAAAAATTAAACCTCAAAAGCAACTTATTTTATTAGATGCTTGCCATAGTGGTGGTGCTATGAAAGCATTTAAAACTCGGGCTGCAGGTTCGGAGGAAAAAGCTTTAGTACAACTAGCACGTGCATCTGGTGTGGTACTTATAGCAGCTAGTCAATCGCAACAATTTGCAACAGAATTCGAACAGCTAGGACATGGTGTGTTTACATATTCTTTATTGGAGGCAATGGACGGAAAAGCTGATAATGGTGACGGGAAAGTTACAGTAAAAGAAATTGCACGATATATGGAAGATAGAGTACCTGAAATTAGTGAAGAATATAATGGTGAAGCACAGTTCCCTACAGGTTTTTCTCATGGGCAAGACTTCCCAATATCATTATTAGAAAATGCCACAGACGATAGCTTAATTATCGAAGAAGAGAAGAATGATGAAAATGAAGACAACTAATGGTAATCGAGTGCTAAATTCTTTCAGTTGCACATATTCTACAACTGGCGTCTGTTCCAATTGAATTTACAGGTGTACTACAAATTGAAGATTCTTTACATTTTTGCCAATAAGCTCTTGAGAAACTATTGCTGCTAAATATATGGTAGAGCCTGACTAAAATAGAACCTATTTAGGAAAAGTGTTTA
>Ga0224506_10001148_pt1 | contig 19338 bp, 14 predicted proteins | sample SF_Jan12_sed_USG_2_FD_169108 | JGI IMG/M metagenome (GOLD analysis project Ga0224506, IMG submission 169108) | Sediment microbial communities from San Francisco Bay, California, United States - SF_Jan12_sed_USGS_8_1 | ecosystem: Environmental > Aquatic > Marine > Sediment | place: USA... | reverse complement strand
ATTCAACGATTGCTCCTCTCTCCGGCAAAAATTGGCTAAAATTTCTAGATGCCAATGGTGGAAATGGAAAGTTTTCTGAAGGACCAGGACATATTTTATTGTCTAGCCCTTATCAAAAGGACTCGGCAGAATTCAAAGAGTTGATCACATTGACTCGTCAATGGATTAAAACGAATCGTCCTGGAAAAACACACTAATGTTTGATTTTGCCTGGCCCTGGATGTTTTTGTTATTACCATTACCCTGGTTATTTTGGCGCTTTATGCCGCCAACAACATCTATCCAACAAGGGGTCTTATTCGCGCCTTTCATCACCGCATACCAACATAATGCTACGATGAATCACACCCGCCTTCATTCATTCGGTTTATGGGGGATCATATTCTGCTGGCTTTTGCTGATTACTGCGAGCGCAAAACCCCAATGGTTAGGAGAAGAAACCGAACTGCCTGAAAGTGGGCGTAATTTACTACTGGCTGTAGATGTTTCCGGCAGTATGGAAATTACAGATATGGATGATGGTCGCACGAACCGCTTGGAAGTTGTGAAACAAGTCGCCGGAGAATTTATTCGACGCCGCAAAGGTGATCGTATTGGTCTGATTTTGTTTGGCACTGAAGCATATTTGCAAACCCCTTTGACTTTTGATCACACAACGGTAGCTAGTTTGTTACAAGATACGGTTATTGGCATTGCTGGCAGGGAAACCGCCATTGGCGACGCCATTGGCATGGCTTTAAAACGATTACAAAATGCCAGCGGAGAAACTGTTCTAATACTGCTGACAGACGGCGCTAATAACGCGGGACATGTACAACCCCGCAAAGCAGCCGAGCTTGCTGCACAACAAGGCTTACGAGTGTACACCATTGGTGTAGGCGGTGAACCCAGACAAGTCGGCGGTTTCTTTGGTATGCGTATGGTTGACCCGGCAGCTGACCTCGATGAAGAAACACTTAAAATGATAGCGAATGCTACTGGCGGGCAATATTTTCGTGCCACCGATCGGGACACATTAAAAGCTATTTATCATCAATTAGACCAACTGGAGCCGACTATGAAAGGCAATCGAGTCGTGCGCCCAACCACTGAACTTTTTGTCTGGCCACTGGGTCTTGCATTAATAAGCAGCTTCCTATTAGCTGTGCGTTGGTGGAAAATAGCTTAGATTATGACCGAGTTTCATTTTTTACGACCCTTATGGTTTCTGGCATTAATTCCAGCACTATGGCTGTTCATCGCACTCTGGCGCAAACAATCTTCTGGTACAGCTTGGAACAGCGTCTTTGAGCAACAATTACTCACACCATTATGGTTGGAATCACCAGGAAAAAAGACTCGCCTGCCGCTAGTCATACTGGCTAGTGCTTGGCTGTTAACCATTTTCATTCTAGCTGGACCCGTATGGGAACGCCAGCCAGAACAAGTCTGGCGATCACAAATGTCACGCGTTGTAATACTCGACTTATCCCCATCAATGAATGCCAATGATATATCGCCATCTCGCCTCGAACGTGCACGTTTTAAAATCATGGATATTTTGGCACGATCCACCGAGGGACGTACCGGACTAGTAGTATTTTCTGGTGAAGCACATGTTGTCACACCGTTAACTGAAGACAATGAAACCATCAAGAATCTGATCACAGCGTTAAATACAGAAATTATGCCTGCAAAGGGTGATGCCGGCACACCCGCACTACAAATAGCTGGCGACTTACTTAATCTAACAGGTCTCAGGCAAGGCGAGATTTTACTCATATCCGATGGTATATCCGATCCAGCCGCAGCTCTGACACAAGCTCGCAGACTACATGAGCAAGGATACCGACTCTCGATACTGGGTATAGGTACAGAACAAGGTGGCACGATACGTCACAATGATATTACTGAATTTGTGCGCTTTAATTCCGCCCCCTTGCAAGAACTTGCGCGTGCGGGTGGTGGCGTATTCAGTTTAATGACGACTGATGAGTTGGATTTAAACCGCCTGCTACCTGATATCACGGTAACCCATACATTTGATAAAATAGAAACTGGTAGCGTGGAGCGTTGGTTTGAACATGGCACCTGGCTGCTACCATTGCTCTTGTTCTTTGCTGCGCTGGGATTTCGACGTGGCTGGCTGATGGGATTTGTCGTTTTATTCATTACACCGCCGCCAGCGTATGCTTTCGGTTGGCAGGACTTATGGCTACGCTCTGATCAGCAAGCAGAAAAAAGCTTACAACAAGGTGATCCGCATACAGCTGCGCAACAATTTCGTAATCCCAATTGGCGCGGTATGTCGCTCTACGAAACTGGGGATTACAAGAGTGCCGCACAAGCATTTGCTGAATCAAGTAGTATTGAAGCCAAATATAACCAGGGTAACGCCTTGGCACGTACAGGTGAATTAGAGCAAGCTATGGCTGCCTACCGTGAAGTTTTGCAACAAAAACCCAACCATAAAGATGCAAAAGCCAATCTCGAGCTACTGGAAAAATTACAACAACAGCAGCAATCTCAGAATGATGAATCTTCGCAACAGGGTGATGACAATGCAAAAGAGAACAGCGATAAAGACAAAGATTCAAGCCAGCCTTCTGACGCGCAATCGGCAGAAAATAATGATCATTCAGATGATGCCACACAACAGCAAGAAGACAGCGCACAGTCTAGTGAGGAAAACTCTGAACACGAACAATCAGACCCACAGCCAATGGATGAACAGCATGCTATACCAGATGATTCTACCGAACAACAATCTGAGAATGAACAGCTTGACACCGCTAAACCTGACATAGCTGACGCATCTGTCGCAAACGACCAAAACACCCCCTTACCAAGTGAAGAAGATATTGCACTAGAACAATGGCTCAGACAAATTCCTGAAGACCCTTCTGGGTTGCTACGCCGGAAATTTATGCTGGAACACTTACAACGAAAACAACAATGAAAACATTAAAATATTTCGCCTTAATATTTATAGTTTCGTTACTTTGTATTGTTCCACTACAAGCCAATGCAACACTGACTGCTCATTTGGATCGTAACCAAATCATTGAAGGTGAAGCCGTTCAGCTCATCATTGAAGCCTCTGGTCAGGTCTCAGAAATGCCAGAGACACAAGCCTTAAACGAAGATTTTGATATCTTGGGCATGATAAGTGGAAGTCGTGTAAATATTGTCAATGGTAGAGTAGACTCACGCACGACCTGGACACTTTCTCTAACCCCTAAACGTAGCGGGGAATTAATCATTCCATCGCTAACAATTAATGGTGAACAAACGCCCACGCTTATTTTACAGGTCAATGATGCTTCTACTGGATCAGATCCAGATGCAAATATTCCCGTCTTCATAGAAACAGAAGTCGATAAAACAAACCCTTATGTGCAAAGCATGGTGCGCTATACTATACGCGTATTTTTTTCCGTACAATTAGTACAAGGCAGCTTAACTGAACCCGAACTCGAAAACGCATTAGTGCAACGACTGGGAGACGATCGCGAATACCAGGCTATGCATGACGGTAAATCCTATCATGTCATTGAACGGGAATTTATGATATTTCCTCAAACCAGTGGCAATTTGCTCATCCCAGCACCCGTATTGAATGCACAAATCCCAGAAAACAATTCTCGACAAGATCCTTTTTTCAACAGAGTGTTTACCAATAACCGCCCCATTAGATTACGTGGTGATGCGGTCATGCTCGAAGTACAAGCACGCCCGGATCAAAGTAAATCGCAGATTTGGCTACCCGCAGAATCTGTTGAATTATTGGAAGACTGGCAACCCAATGATGGTCAAATCACCGTTGGCGACCCACTGACCCGCAATATCACCATTCAAGCATTAGGGGTCACAGGTGAACAATTACCTGATTTGCAATTTGTGGATATTGACGGCTTTAAGCTATATCCTGATCGTGCGCAATCTAATACGCAAAAACTACCCCGTAATATCCAGGGAGAGAAAACCCTGCGCCTGGCCTATATGCCCACACAACCTGGAGACTATACACTGCCCGAATTTATTCTACATTGGTGGGATACACAAACAAACCAAGAGCGCATAGCCACACTTCCAGAACGAAGCATTAAAGTCATTCCTGCGACTAATCCATCACAAAGTGCTGTGACTCAACCAATTGACCCAGCGGCACAACTCGATGATATGGAAAATTTCTTGCGGGCTAAAGACACTACTAACGTTTCCATATCACCCCTTAATAAAAACGGTTGGTTCTGGATGAGCCTTGTCTTTGCTACACTCTGGCTTATCACCCTGGGACTATGGTGGCTCAGACGGCATTCTTCTCATAAACACACTAATGAGCTAAAAACACCGAACCAAGGGTCGAAAAACAGTCGTAAAGCCAGAAAACTTTTTTTATCTGCCTGCCAAGCCAATAATGCACGACAAGCACGCCACTACTTACTTCAATGGACGACTATCCATTGGCCCGAAACACCGCCCAAGGGTCTTGAGGACATTGCATCGCGTCTTAATAATCCAGCAATCAGCGCAGCTTTAACAACACTCGATCGTATGCTGTATCAGAGCGACAATAAAAATTGGGATGGCCGGGAACTTGCAAAGCTACTTTCTAAGCTGCCGCAACATCAACAAAAATCTGGCAGCAACAACACTTTACCTGAATTGTATGCCAGAAATTAAAAGTACCTAAACATTGTTAAGAATGAATTGTACATACTAAATACAATGGTGTTCTCATACCACACTAGCGGAACCTAGAACAGGAAAAATCATATTGCTATTAACTCACGCTAAAAAATCTCTTGTAGGAAATTAGCAATAGACTGATACGCCCGATTAGCAGCAATTTCTTTATAAACTGTGCCGAAAGCCGGGTTGTTAGCGACAGGGTTGGTAAACGCATGCATCGTACCGCCATATACATGAACCTGCCAATCGACACCTGCTTCATTCATCTCCGTCTCAAAAGCCAGTACTTGCTCCGGTGGCACCATCGGATCATCGTGACCATGCAGGCACAGCACCTTTGCCGTTATTTTTTCATTCGCAACTGCGCCCGGCGCAAAAATACCGTGAATACTAATAACACCTTGCACATCCGCACCCGAACGCGCCAATTCAAGTGTACACATACCGCCAAAACAATATCCCATTGCAGCAACGCGTGATGAATCCACTTGCGGTAATTGACGTACAGCTTGCAACGCTGCATTAATACGCCGCCTAAGCAAAACACGATCTGTGGCAAAAGGCCCCATTAACGCGCCATTGCCTTCTACATCGCCATCTGCACCAAAAATACCTTTCCCGTACATGTCCAATGCAAAGCCCACATAACCCATTTCAGCTACCCGTTCAGCCGCCCTACAGGCAAATTCACGCCGTCCACTCCAATCATGCGCAATTAGTACAGCCGGCTTTGTCGCATCCGTTTCGTTGTAGGCTAGATAGCCTTCTAATGCAGTATTCCCGTCTTGGTAATCAATGTGTTTTGTAATCATATATCCTCACTTATAACTCAGTAAAACTGAGTTGCATGATGCGCCAATCACTTAAATGAATCTAAACTAAGATCAAAAAAGCATTGATAAATCTATTGCTTTAATATCTTTGGTCAGACTGCCAATAGAAATCCTATCTATACCCGTTTGTGCCACCTGACGCACATTTTCCAATGTTATATTACCTGATGCTTCTAATATTACAGGTTCTCCAGATTGCTGACGGGTAAGTTTCACCGCATCTCGCAACTGATCTAGCGTAAAATTATCCAGCAGAATCATCTTAGCGCCAGCTGTCAGCGCGGCCTGTAATTCTTGCAAGGATTCTACTTCAATTTGAATAAACATATCGGGCAATGCAACTTGCTGCGCTTTTTTTAAAGCAGAATCGATACCACCTGCCGCCATAATATGATTCTCTTTAATCAGAATACCATCATACAAGCCCAAGCGATGATTAACGCCACCACCACATTTCACGGCATACTTTTGAGCCCGCCGTAATCCCGGCAAGGTCTTTCTGGTGTCAACAATGGCAACATTGGTTCCAGCCACCGCGTCCACAAAACGTCTTGTCTGTGTGGACACTGCTGATAACATCTGCAAGAAATTCAGTGCAGGCCGCTCTGCCGATAACAAAATGCGTGCGTTTCCATTCACTGTGCATAATTTCTGTGCTGGCTTAATCGCATCACCATCTTTGACGAACCAATTAATCTGTAAAGCCGGTTGTAATGCCTCAAAACAAGCATCAAACCATTGTGTACCACATAATATTGCATGTTCTCTACACACTATATTTGCAGTTAGCACCACTTTATCGGGGATCAATGAAGCGGTCAGATCACCTGCACCCATATCTTCAGTCAGCGCCAGTTTAATATTTCTTTTTATTTCTTCATCTAAATCTTTCAATTTTCTCAACCTTAAAACCCATTGTCCGATAAAGCCATAGTATAAATTATTACCTTTATCCACTTAATTACTTTGTTCTTCGCAAAAAACTGATCTACAGATCAATGCATTCACTTACACTATTTAGGCAGTTAGTATATCCTTACCCAAGCACATCAAGGGAGGTGGACCTCGTATGTTTAACGCAATGGATTTAGTTGTCTATAGTGTTGCCACGATGTTGGGGCTGGTCATCATTGGCATAATCGTACTGTGGTTTATCCAGGATGTAACACAAAAAAAACATTCTGTATTACGCAACTACCCGGTAATAGGTCGTTTACGATTTATCTTTGAGCGGCAGGGAAAATATTTCCGACAATATTTTTTCGCTAATGATAGGGATGAAATGCCCTTCAATCGCGCAACGCGTGGTTGGATATATAAAAATGCCAAGAATAAAGGCAGTTTAATTGGTTTCGGCTCAACCAATGACTTACGACAACCTGGCTCAATTATTTTTGTCAACGCCGCTTTCCCCATTTTGGAAGAGGACCAGCTACCAACACCACCGCTTATTATTGGCGAAGGCTATTGTTCGCATCCATTTAAAGCCAAATCTATTATCAATATCAGTGGGATGAGCTATGGCGCGATTTCTAAGCCTGCTGTTCGCGCATTGTCACTTGGCGCAGCACAGGCAGGGTGCTGGTTAAATACTGGCGAAGGTGGACTATCCCCTTATCACCAGGAAGGCGAATGCGATTTGATAATGCAAATCGGTACAGCAAAATATGGCATCCGCGATGAGAACGGCAACTTTTCACCAAAACGTGCGAAAGAATTAGGAAAGATAGTTAAAGCTTTTGAAATAAAACTCTCACAAGGTGCCAAACCAGGTAAAGGTGGAATGTTACCTGGTAGTAAGATTGATCATGAGATCGCTAACATACGTGGCATTCCCGCTCATCAGGACTCAATTAGCCCTAATCGCCACCAAGATATAGATAATATTGATGAGTTACTCGACAAAATTCACTATATTCGGGAATTAACTGGACGTCCGGTTGGTATTAAAACCGCAATTGGTGGTTGGCATTTTATCAATGAGCTATGTGAAATAATCACAAAGCGCGGCCTAGAATACGCACCCGACTTTATTACCATTGACGGCGGTGAAGGAGGTAGCGGCGCTGCACCACAAACATTATTTGATCATGTCAGCTTACCGATTACAGAAGCACTACCACGTGTTGTTGATTCGTTACTGGAATCCAATTTAAAAAAACGTATCCGTGTTATTGCCGCCGGAAAATTGGTAACCTCAGCAGATGGTGCATGGGCGCTCTGCGCAGGTGCCGATTTTGTTAATACCGCACGCGGTTTCATGTTTTCTCTCGGTTGTATTCAAGCACTACGCTGCCATCTCAACACCTGTCCAACAGGTATCACTACACATGATCCTCGCTTACAAAACGGCTTAGTTGTAGAAGAAAAATATTTACGTGTTGCCAACTATGCCAAGAATGTTAACAAGGAAATTAACATGATCGCCCATTCTTGCGGCCTACGCCATGCGCGTGAATTGAAACGTGAACATGTACGCATTGTCGAAACTGCCGGAAAAAGTGTGGCGCTTAATATTTTGTATCCTTACCCAGAAACAACCAATTAATCAGATGGTTATATTTCAATATAAATCAATCCTAGTTATTACCCCGTTAATCTGGAATTAATCGGCACTCTTTATAAATTTACTATATAGATAAATAGTATAAATCCCATCTTTTTTACCTCAAGAATTACCTCCCCTGACCGATAATTATTAAATAAATAAATAACATACAAAGTTTCTGGTTTCTAATTAGAAACTTTATTCAACTCCCCGCTTAAATGCAAAGAACACACTTTTCTTTTAAAAATGACGGTCACCGAATCGGTCTCATAGGTGCGATAATTCTGATAATCACAATCTTATTATCTGGCCTGACCGTGTTTAACGTCATGAAAAAGCATGAAGAATCAACGCTCATCAAAAGCTTAATTGTGTCACTAGATAACACTATTGCTTCATTCGAATGGCAAATTCATAGCGCATTAACCAAGGCAGACTCCACATCTAAGGGCTTATTCCTACAAAAAGAACTACAAATCATTCAAAACGGTCTGACAACAGAGAATGAAATAACAGGGCTTCACCAGACAGCCATAAACCTACTTGGAAATCAATTCACCAGAATAGAAATCTACGATCATACAGAAAGTAAGCTCATAGATACTAGCGACAATCCTCGGAATCCAACGCTTCTTGTACAACTAGATACTAATTCAAATGTAGAGTCATTTTTATTATGGGACAAGCAGTTTATCTTACGAACTTCGAACAAAATCTATGACCCAAACAACCAAAATATTGGACGAATCGTAACCGAACAACCTCTACCCATACTTACAAATTTTTATACAGAAACCAGTCTAGTAGGTAAAACAGGTGATTTCATGCTTTGCAAGCCTGTTAGTGGGCACGATATTGATATGGATTGTTTTTTGCGCGGCATCAGTGGCAATGAATTCAAACGTGTACAACGTATCATCTCAGATGAGCCATTACCTATGCATTTTTCTTTAAATGGCGTCAAGGGCATTCGTTTTGCAAAAGATTACCGACAGGAATACGTTGCCGCAGCTCACTCTCCTATGGCTTATGGCCTTGGCACGGTTCTTAAAATTGATCAAGCAGAACTGTATCAGCCCATTACAGCACGAATGCATCAAATCTTGCTATATCTTGGCTTACTTATTATCAGCGGCATTCTATTATTACATTGGCAAATCTCACCACTGGTACGTCAGTTGATCGACTCAAAAAAAGATTTATTGCAAGAAAAAATTAAAGCAGAAAGAGTCTCGTCCGAATTAACTGCCTACATTAACGCTATTGGAAAACTAGCGCTGATTTCAGTGGCTGATCGTAAAGGTAAAATTCTACATGCTAATGAAAAATTTTGTGAAGTCAGTGGCTTCAAAAAAGATGAATTAATTGGGCAGGATCATCATATATTAAACTCAGGCCAGCATTCAAAATCATTTTTTAAAAAGATGTGGGCAACCATCTCAAAAGGCGAAACTTGGCATAAGACAGTCTGTAATAAAAAGAAGAATGGCACATTGTATTGGGTTGATTCAACAATTGTTCCTATACTGAATATAAATGGGAAAATTGAACGCTATTTGTCTGTTCGTGTTGATATTACTACACATCAACAAAGAGACCTTGAACTTAAAGAACAACTAAAAGAAAGCATTTGCCTACAAGCCATAAGGCAAGAATTAACGCTAAATTTGAGTGTTGAGGAGCTCTGCTCTAATTTATTGCATCACATTATCCAAAGTATGCAATTTCCTAAAATTGCTGCTGCTGCAATTGACATTGATAATAAGCGATTTACATGCAATAAATATCAAGATCATGTTACACACAAAATACAAACAGATATCCTCGCTAATGGAAAATGCCGTGGCCAAATACAGGTACAGTACCTCCGAAACAAACCTTTTTTATTACCTCTAGAACAAAACCTTCTAGATACAATAGCCAACGACTTGGGTAGGTATCTTGAACGCAAAACAGCAGAGCAATGCATTCTTGAGATGGCAACACATGATGCCCTAACAAATTTACCCAATCGACGCTTACTACAAGACCGTATAGAACAAGTCATTGCACATGATCATCGCAACAACCAAACACATATCGCGGTACTGTTCCTAGATCTGGATCATTTTAAAAATATTAATGACACTCTGGGCCATGATACCGGCGATCTTTTACTACAAGAAGTTGCAAAACGGCTGATTGCATGTGTACGAAATGATGATACTGTTGCCCGCCAAGGAGGCGATGAATTTATTATTGTCATACAAACTGCCAATGTGCTTGATACAGGTATGGTGGCTCAAAAAATATTGGCTGAATTATCAAAACCCTTTTATATCGAGAAGGAAGAACTACACATCGGCGGTAGCATTGGTATTGCTGTTTTCCCTGATGACGGAATGGATGCCGAAACACTGATGAAACATAGTGATGTAGCAATGTACCATGCCAAAAAAAGTGGTCGTAATAATATTCAGTTTTTCACTAAGTCACTGAATAAATCAGTGCATGAAAGGCATAATTTAGGCATTGATCTACGTTATGCACTGGAACGTAATGAGCTAATTTTGTTTTATCAACCAGTGGTTAGTATGCCTAGCGGTAAACTCGATAGCATTGAAGTTTTGCTACGTTGGGATCATCCTAAACACAAATTGATTTCACCGCAAAAATTTATTTCCTTGGCCGAAGAAACCGCACTAATTATACCCATTGGGGAATGGGTAATTAAAACTGCTTGTGAGCAAATTAAAACTTGGCAAAACAAAGGTTATGACTTACCGAGACTAGCTATTAATCTCTCTGCACGTCAATTCCGTGATAGTGAATTAGTTAACAAAATAAAGCATACCTTAGATGAAACCGGCGTGGCTGCACAAAGTATCACTTTGGAAATAACTGAATCAACACTGATTGATAATGTTGAAAAAGTAGTTGTGACATTAAACAAATTAAACAAAATGGGCATCCAGATTTCTATTGATGATTTTGGTACTGGATATTCTAGCCTCACCTATTTAAAACGCTTCCCGATTAATACACTGAAGATAGATCGCTCATTTACACAAGACATCACCACCAATTCAAGTGACGATGCAATTGTCGCGGCCATTATTGCTATGGCCAAAAGTTTAAAACTAAATGTTGTTGCAGAAGGCATTGAAACATCAGAGCAATTAAACATACTAATGCAAAAAGGATGTACACGTTACCAAGGCTATTATTTTAACAAGCCACTCTCTACTGTAGATATAGAACATGAAATACAAAAGCGCACAATGCCAATTAATAAGAAAAGAAGAATTAGGGTAATAAAGTAGCTCACACTTGAAATTCTAAATTGCTCCCCCCACTTAGGTATCAATTATCACCTACGGGAGTATCTAATGCGTTTTGACAAATTGACCACGAAATTCCAACAAGCCTTTGCTGATGCGCAAAGTATTGCCGTTGGTCTAGATCATGCAACTATTGAACCACAACACCTTCTATTAGCACTATTACAACAAGCAGACGGCGGGACAACTTCATTATTGCAACGAGCTGGCACAAATATTTCCCCTCTCCAAGATGCATTAAAGAAAAACCTGCAAAGCTTACCTAAGGTTGAAGACCCAGCTGGAGAAATCAATATTTCCCGAAACACAGGAAATCTATTTAATTTGGCTGATAAAGAAGCACAAAAAAGAAAGGATCAATTTATTGCCTCAGAAATGTTCTTGCTGGCAATGCTTAAAGACAAAGGCGAGGCAGGTGAAATACTTAAAAAATATGGGGCTAATTATGCAGCATTAGAAAAGGCTATCAATACCGTACGTGGTGGAGAGAACGTTAATAGCCCTGAAGCTGAGAGCAGTCGTGAAGCATTAAAGAAATACACCCTGGATTTAACCGAGCATGCACGCCAAGGCAAGCTTGATCCTGTTATAGGACGCGATGATGAAATTCGCCGTGCTATCCAAGTCTTACAACGACGCACTAAAAACAACCCCGTTCTAATTGGCGAACCCGGTGTCGGTAAAACTGCTATCGTTGAAGGCCTAGCACAACGCATTGTTAATGGTGAAGTTCCTGAGAACTTGAAAAACAGGCGCGTCTTATCTCTAGATATGGCAGCACTTCTAGCAGGTGCTAAATTTAGAGGGGAGTTTGAAGAACGCCTTAAATCTGTTCTAAAAGAGCTTGCACAGGATGAAGGTATCACCATTATGTTCATTGATGAACTCCACACAATGGTTGGTGCAGGTAAAGCAGAAGGTGCTATGGATGCAGGCAATATGCTAAAACCAGCCTTGGCACGTGGAGAATTACACTGTGTCGGCGCAACCACGCTCGACGAATACCGCAAATATATTGAAAAAGATGCCGCACTAGAGCGACGCTTCCAGAAAGTATTGGTTAATGAGCCCACCGTTGAAGCGACCATAGCCATTTTACGTGGCTTACAGGAAAAATACGAAGTACATCACGGTGTTGATATTACCGACCCAGCCATTGTTGCAGCCGCAGAATTGTCGAATCGCTACATTACGGATCGTTTTCTACCCGATAAAGCCATCGACCTGATTGATGAAGCTGCTGCACGCATACGTATGGAAATTGATTCTAAACCAGAAGCTTTGGATAAGCTTGATCGGCGTTTAATACAACTTAAGATTGAGCGCGAAGCCATCAAAAAAGAAAAAGACGAAGCTTCGTTAAAACGTCTGCAATTACTTGAAGATGAAATTAAACAAAAAGAACGTGAATATGCTGACCTAGAAGAAATTTGGAAAACAGAAAAATCAAATGTGCAAGGTTCTCAGCAGATAAAAGAGGAAATGGAAAAAATCAAACTGGACATTGAGGCCGCGACTCGTAAAGGTGACTGGCAAAAAGTCTCAGAGCTTCAGTATGGACGCTTACATCAGCTTGAAGCACAACTCAAATCACAGCTCGACAAACAAGAGCAACAAGAAAATAAAACTGAGCTTAATACACCATCTAGCCAACCAAAGCTTTTGCGCACGCAAGTCGGTGCGGAAGAAATTGCTGAAGTTGTGTCACGTGCCACGGGCATTCCTGTATCAAAAATGATGCAAGGTGAACGCGACAAACTATTATTAATGGAACAAAAACTACATGAACGAGTCATTGGACAAGATGAAGCGGTGCGACTTATTTCTGACGCTATCCGTCGTTCCCGCGCTGGCTTGTCTGACACAAATAGACCTTATGGCTCTTTCTTATTTCTGGGCCCAACTGGCGTAGGTAAAACAGAATTATGTAAATCATTGGCGGGATTTTTATTTGATTCAGAAGACCATTTAATTCGCATTGATATGTCTGAATTCATGGAAAAACACTCTGTGGCACGTTTAATTGGTGCACCGCCAGGCTATGTGGGCTATGAAGAAGGCGGCTACCTCACTGAGATTGTGCGCAGAAAACCTTATTCTGTCATTCTTCTAGATGAAGTAGAGAAGGCGCACCCTGACGTTTTTAACGTACTGCTACAGGTATTGGATGATGGTCGCATGACTGACGGCCAAGGGCGTACGGTTGATTTCAAAAATACCGTTATTGTCATGACATCAAATCTAGGGTCACAAATGATTCAAGAAATGACTGGAAATGAATATCCTGCCATTAAGCAGGCTGTTATGGGTGAGGTAAAAACACATTTCCGGCCAGAATTCATTAACCGCATAGATGAAGTCGTTGTTTTCCACGCTTTGGATGAAAAACATATTCAATCAATTGCAGAAATACAACTAAAGTACTTGGAAGCAAAATTAGCAAAACTAGAGATAAAATTACAAGTGAGTGATGAAGCGCTCGTTGCACTTTCCCATACAGGTTTTGATCCTGTTTATGGCGCGAGACCACTAAAACGTGCAATACAGTCGCAAATTGAAAACCCATTAGCAAAGGAAATTCTAGAAGGTAATTTTGCTGCTAAAGATACAATAACTGTAGATTATCACGATGGTTTAATGCAATTTAGTAAAACGAATTAATGATCGGATTATAAGAACAAACTTGCCTTCTCAGGCGGGCATATGTATCCGGTCAAGGCGAGAAAAACCCCATCGTTTAGAAATAAAAGTGCTGGTATATATCGCGAATATACTTAAACCATGCAAGTTTCGGGTAAAATACGTTTTTTCATTGGATAGATGGTCTATGTTTAAAGGTAGTTTGGTTGCTCTCATCACGCCTATGAAGGAGGACGGCGTATTAGACTTAGAGAGCTTTTGCACTCTTATTGACTTCCATATAGCACAAGGATCCGATGGTATCGTCGTGGTTGGCACTACCGGCGAGTCACCCACCGTTGATTTTGATGAGCATCGTTTACTCATGCAAACTGCTGTTAGTCATGTTGCTGGTCGTATACCTGTGATTGCAGGCACAGGTGCGAATTCAACGCGTGAAGCCATTGATTTAACAATTGATGCAAAAACCGCGGGGATAGATGCCTGTCTTTCGGTAGCACCTTATTACAACAAACCGACCCAAGACGGACTATACCAACATTTTAAAGCCATAGCTGAAACCGTAGACATCCCTCAAATTTTGTACAATGTACCCGGAAGAACGGTAGCAGATATCGCTAATGACACAGCACTACGGTTAGCACAAATCCCCAATATTATTGGCATAAAAGACGCAACGGGAGACATAGGGCGAGGATCTGATTTACTACGTCGCGCACCATCCGACTTCCTCATATATAGTGGCGACGATATTAGCGCCTTAGCATTATTACTGTTAGGGGGTCATGGCACTATTTCAGTTACTGCTAATGTAGCTCCAAAAATGATGCATGAAATGTGTGTTGCGGCTTTTTCAGGTGATTTAAATACAGCTCGTGCAATTAACAACAAACTCCTGCGCCTCCATACTGATTTATTTGTCGAAGCTAATCCCATTCCAGTGAAGTGGGCTGTTGCGCAGATGGGGCTTGTTTCTTCTGGCATACGCCTACCATTGACACCACTATCTAGTGAGCATCACCAGCTTGTCAAAGACGCACTGCATTTAGCCAATATTTCTGATTCTGAGGAATAAGATGTCAAAAATGAGATGGCAGAGATCATCCCTACTCTATACAGCATTGATACTTGCCTTAACTGGCTGTAATATATTTTCAGAAAGTAAACAAATTGACTACAAATCAGCTGGAAAGCTGCCCGCTTTGGATGTTCCACCCGATTTAATAACACCAGAAACTGATGATCGTTACGCGATTCCAGATACCAATGCTTCAAGTACAACATTTTCTTCCTATAACAACGAGAATGTCGCTCAACCAAAGGCTGGTTCATCCGTTCTCTTGCCAACAATACAGAACGTATATATTGAACGCGCAGGCACACAACGCTGGTTAGTTCTTCCACATACACCCGAATCTGTGTGGCCTATCATTAAAGAGTTCTGGCAAGAATTAGGTTTCCTTATCAAGCATGAAATTCCAGAAGCAGGCATTATGGAGACTGACTGGGCAGAGAATCGTGCCAGGATACCCCAAGATTTTATCCGAAATTTTCTCTCTACCTTCCTAGACAGCATATATTCGACTGCTGAACGCGACAAATTTCGTACTCGCTTAGAACGTGACGGTGCTGGCAATACGGAAGTCTACATTAGCCATCGTGGCATGGATGAAATACTGACTAAAGGAAGCGCCCAACGCACAATTTGGCAGCCACGTCCTGCAGACCCAGATCTTGAGGCAGAAATGCTATCTCGTTTGATGATTCGTTTTGGCGTAGAGGAAAAACGTGCCAAATTAGAACTAGAAACGGTCAATAACATGATTCATGAACGCGCATATATTGATGATCGTGAAACAGGGAAGACACTTATTGTAAACGAAGCATTTGACCGGGCATGGCGTCGTGTTGGGCTAGCACTTGATCGTATTGGTTTTACTGTTGAAGATAGAGATAGAACTGAAGGTATTTATTTTGTACGTTATGTCGACCCAGAAAAAGACAGTTATAAAACCGGTGATGATGACGGCCTGCTATCAAGATTTATGTTCTGGCTAGACAAAGATGACGAAGATATAAAAGCAGACAAATACCTTATACAAGTCGATGAAACTGATGCTCGTAGCAGTATAGTAACCGTACTTAATGAAGATCATACAACGGTAAAAACCAGTATTTCTATACGTATCCTTAAGTTATTACACGAACAACTTAAATAAAAAGATTTTTATATCCGTTTGCAATAAACATTTTCGCAAGTAAAAAAACCGCCTTTTATGACGGTTTCTTACTTCATGCTGGGTAAATCTTGGTACCGACACTATAGAAGAAGCAATAACAAATTAACCCTTGTACCACCCAGAGTGCCTACTCACCAGCAATCTCTCTTTCGTAGTTCTCTTGTTCCGTTACCGGCAATGCTTGACCACCAGGGCCACCACATGCTGTTATCGTTAAAGCTAACAAGGCAATAGCCAGAAAAGTAAGTTTCATTATGTAAATTTCCTTATATTAAAAATTCTTAAGACGAAGCAAAGTATTACGAATTCAGCCTATCGTTACGAAAAACTAGATTGACAAAGCTAAAATTGCTAGACAAGTATAAATCATTTCAAGAAAACTGTGCCAGAACATAATTTCCTATCTATACCCTTCATTCCTATCTATACCCTTCATCAATCCTGACAGTATATTTTTTTCCTTATCAAGCCAATTTATTGACTTGTAAAATCAGATATCCCATCTAACATTCGATGTATACACTCAGGAAGCCAAGTAACACCAAATAGTATTCTATTCGAATATTTAAGACGATAAAAAACCGCCCATTTATGGGCGGTTTTTTATCAGAAAGACCCTTAGTACCAGAATAAAATATCTGCGACCAAAAAACCACAAGGTTTTTTTGTTTCAATATTCATAAACTGATAAGAGCCGGTTAATTAGTTAATCAACCAATTATTTCTGACCAGCGGGAGCTCCCAGCCTTTCACCATCTTCATCTTGGTACAAGCTTGGTGGATATTGACCGGGTTTTCCTCCATCACCACCACAACCAACTAAAAACAACGCGAACAGTACTGCAATAAACAGAGAATATTTCATGTTAAAAATCTCCTATATTTTTTAAAAAATTATGACGAATTAAATTATGTAAAACAGCTCTTCGGCCATTCAAAATCAGAAAGACCATAACCTTAATACCAGAATAAAATATTACTGTCCAGAAAATTTCACGATAAATTCTCTGGAGTCGGATACAATTTATTTAACCAGAAAGTTCAATATAACCACTAAGGTACCATTGATAAAGGATTTTTCTAGTTTCTTTATTCAGCTGATACTGCGCATATAATATTTGCTCATTAGCCAACTGAGTTAAGTTTTGGTAGGTGTCAATTCCAACACCAAAAAACTCGCCATTTAAAAAAATAGCACCATCATCCCCAATAAGCATTCGGCTTTTTAAGTTAAGCTCTACACCTCCTTTTTCTACTTGTTGCACAAATTTCTGAATAGATAATGGATGCTCGGGTGGATTAAAAAAAACATGTGTTTTTGGCTCTGTCAGATAAATACCCATAAAATTCTCTATATCAGTACGCTCCCACTTGATCTTTTTTAGTATTTTCTGCGTCTGATGCAACATTGTTGGGCTAATTTTTGCTGGATGAGACTGTAATCGTAAATTAGGGTCGGTATACCAGCCTTCTATTTCAAGATAATCCTGTAAGTACACAAGAAATTGCGTGACTAATTCATGGTGACTGGGTGCACGAAATCCAATTGAATAAGTCATACAATCATTCACAGCAACACCATTATGCGCATAGTTCGGCGGCAGATATAACATATCACCAGATTCCAACAACCATTCTTGCTCTGGGTCAAAATTCTGCAGGATTTTTAGTGGTACATCGTTGAGCTCACGCTTGTCTGGTTGTGTAGATACCTGCCAACGACGTGACCCCTGCCCTTGCAATAAAAACACGTCATATGAATCAAAATGAGGGCCAATTCCACCACCCTTAGGCGCATAACTCACCATTAAATCATCCAAACGCGCATAAGGAATAAAATTAAATTTTAATAGCAGATCACGCGCTGAAGGCAAAAAATGATTAACCTCCTGAACCAGTAATGTCCATTGGTTCTTAGGCAGACAAGAGAAATCTTGCGTTTCCAGTGGTCCGTGCTTAAGTAACCACTTTTTCTGCTTCTGGCACACAAGTCGTGACTGCACATTTTCATCTGATGCTAAATCAATTAATTCATCACGTGTTAATAACCCCTGAAACCCCGGGATGGCGTTACGTACAAGCAAAGGCTTCTTTTGCCAGTAATCACGCAAAAATTCCTGGGGTGTTAACCCTCCTAAAAGGGTCTTGTACAATTTTTCATCCCCCAATAGTTATTAATGTTTTCGTCCCCACAACGACATCAACCGTTTATCGCGCCCACAGTTATTACGGTAACGCTCGTAACGTGACGGATTCTTAAGGTAATAATCCTGGTGATAATCTTCAGCAGGATAAAACTCAGACACAGACTGAATTTCTGTTGTAATCGGCTGAGAAAATTGTCCAGAGTCTTCTAATGTTTTCTTTGAGTCCTTTGCCAATGCATGCTGTGCCGCATCACGATAAAAAATAACCGCACGATATTGTGCACCAACATCACAAAACTGACGATCCACAGCCACAGGATCAATCGTTAACCAATAGGCCGACAATAGCTTAGCGAAATCAGTCTGCGTTGTATCATAATAAACTTGCACTGCTTCTACATGCCCGGTCCCACCAGATACCACTTGCTCATAGGTTGGGTTGACAACAGTTCCACCAATATAACCTGAAATTGTTGCCACCACACCAGGTACTTTATCAAAATCAGATTCTGTACACCAAAAACAACCACCCGCAAAAATGGCAACATCTATATTTTCATCGGCAACAATTGATTCCAAAGTTGGCTTATTAGTTACGCCACAAGAGACCAATGTACAAACCAAAAAAAATAGCATAAGAGGATTTCTAAAACCATAAAACCTATACATTGGATTATCCTCTAAGCGGCGGCAGTGCATCACTTCGTAAAACAAACTTCAAAGCCAATCCATTGTTACACCAGCGTTCACCACGTGGTTTTGGCCCATCTTTAAAGACATGACCCTGATGTCCTCCACACCGCGCACAATGATATTCAGTACGTAAAATAATTAATTTATAGTCATGTTTGGTTCCCATATGTCCGGCAATAGGTTGCGTGAAACTTGGCCATCCTGTTCCGCTTTCATACTTATGCTGACTCTCAAATAACGGGA
>Ga0224506_10001147_pt1 | contig 19353 bp, 22 predicted proteins | sample SF_Jan12_sed_USG_2_FD_169108 | JGI IMG/M metagenome (GOLD analysis project Ga0224506, IMG submission 169108) | Sediment microbial communities from San Francisco Bay, California, United States - SF_Jan12_sed_USGS_8_1 | ecosystem: Environmental > Aquatic > Marine > Sediment | place: USA... | reverse complement strand
TTCTTTTTAGGATTTCTTGGGTTTCAGCAACCTTACACCTGATGTGGCAATTAAGCCGATTCCTACCATCCCTATAACAATTGCCCAACCAGTATTGTTCTCTCCCAAAATATTTCCTTCAAACATCAAAAAGGCACCAATCAAGCACAATGAGATTCCTAACACAAACGAAATATATTTCCAATGCATTTATGATACCCTCTACTTTCTAACTAGCGTCTCGTTACCTGACTTCAGCTTTTATGGCTTGTGGAAAAAGCCTTAATCTAATAGAAAAAAAGGGGAATAATAGTTAGGCTATGCCAATAGTTTTAGTCCTTCTGAAAACCTGTCATATATCGACTTTAGTCTAAGCAGTTCTCTTCCAGTGTAATATTTCGCTAAGACTGGTCTTGGTGCTCTGCCCTGAAATATGTCAAAATATCTATCTGGACAACCATTCTCTCCAAGATTTGCTGACTGCCATTTTTTGAGTACTTGAGGTGTTATCTTAGTTCCAGCTTTTCTACTAACTTCAATCCACATCCTATAGAAAACGTTCTTGTCAATTCTGAACAACCTCTCTTTGTCATCCTTCCTACTTGCCAAGTACTTTTGTAGGTACTTTTCTGTATCAACAGTGTAAAATGTTATTCCAGCTCTTTTTGTTCTTGTGTTATGTCGAGACTTAACTGATCTTAGAGAGGAATCTACATCACTTTTTGCCAACTCTAGTAGCTCTGAACATTTCAGTCCACTATCCTTGTAAAACATAAAGATAGCCTTTTCTCTCTCACCAGATAAAGCACTAAAGCCAAGTCTGAGCTGCTCTTTAGAAGATAGAACAGTTTCTTCGTAGTTATTCAGAAGAGGAGCTTTCCTGAATCCGAAAACAATTTCAGGTCTTCCAAGATATCTCATGATGAAAGCTTTCAACCCCTTGATCTGATTGTTGTAAGTACTTGGTTTCATGGAAAGATATCCTTGAAGATAGCTTCTAATAGCATCTCTACTCACGATTCCCTTAGAATGCTTCAGAAATCGTATGGCAATGTATTGGTACTGTTTGACCATTCTTTTAGTAAGTCTCTCATCAATGGTTAAATAAACAGCAAAGTCTGAAATTGTTTTCTCCAAGTTGGAAATTCTGAGAGCAATGTTTCTTGCATCTGCTATTGGGTATATAGCCTGCAGAGCTGCTCTATATGGGTTCAATTCCCATCCCCGGCTTCCAATTATACATACACATAGTTTTTTCCATGGAATGACCCTGCATAGTTTTACGCCGTGGATGGAACTCCTACTTGCGTTTTCTGAACAGCTTATAGCGGTCCATGTCGGTTACCTATTCGAATCCACACTCAAGCAAAGTCTTGGCATCTTCGAGAGTTCTCGCAACTTTTACCACATATTAATCATCTTTCTCCTGCAACAACTGCGTGCTCATCGCTAAAGCATCATTGTTGTCACGTGACGGCTTAGGGTTTAAGTGGCAGCATTTGCATGATTTTGAGTAGGAGGCTTCACTATGAGCTCAAAATTGCTAGTTATAATCGCAACTGGTGATAGGGAAAAAGCTTTAGCGGGTTTGATGTATGCTCGGAACGTTTTAAAGAATAAGTGGTTAGATGATGTTAAAATTGTGTTTTTTGGGCCGTCTGAAAAATTGGCGGTTGACGATGACAAAGTGGCATGGTTCATCAAAGAGATAAGCGATGAGAGTGACTGCTTTGCTTGTAAGGCTATTTCTGATAAGGAAGGCGTGTCGGAGAAGCTGGTAGAAGCTGGAGTAAAAGTGGAATATGTCGGAACGATTGTGTCGAATGCAATTAAAGAAGGCTACTTGCCAATGGTTTGGTGAGTGTGGGCATATTGATGGAAAGTGAGTTTCGACAGTATCTTGTTGGCCGTAAGTTGAGCGCAGAGAATGTCGACTTCGCCGTTAGTATGGTCAGGGAGTTCGAGGAGTACCTTGCGAAGATGAATACATCGTTCGAGTCTGCAGGTTTAGATGCACTCAAAGATTATGTCTCTCTTCTGATGGGGGAAGGTAAAAACTCAATGGACAGATTGGTCGCGATTGCCCGCTACTGCAGCATCGCGAAGAAAAACGATTACTACATTTACTTAGCGTCGATCTTAGGCGCCAGAAATGTACTGCCTGATCTACGCGAAAGGTTAGCAACTATTGCTGGAGAGGAAGCTAGCCGTAGAGTCTTTAAAGGGTTTGAGCTACCTCCACTAGGCTGGCCTCAGGAAAGCTACACGAGACTTACCCAGATGATCGTGGGTAGGCTGGAGGTTGAGCTGACCAGCGAAACGTGTAGGAAGATTCTTACGTGGAACTACCACAGAGTGCCTGCTGAGGCTTTTCAAGGGAAGAAAGAACGGTTCGAAAAGGCCGACAGTATCGACGAGTATTTGAAAGACGAGCACAAGAAGTTCATAGAGGAGTTGAAAGGCTTCATGAAAGAGGGGCGGATATGGTACGAGCAGGAGATAACCCCAGAAGTTCTGGAGTTCATAAAGGGCAATCAGGAGATCTGCACGGGCGTCAGGCGTGGTAACAAGATCTACTTGACCAAGATACCCTACGCGCCAAAGCAGTACTTAAATGAGGAAGCCTCCACCTTGAAGAGGTACTACGCTTGTCACTGCCCGCTCGTAAGGTCAGCCATACGTGACGGAAAGGCGAAGATTTCGCCAATATTCTGCTACTGCAGTGGCGGCTTTTCAAAGTTTGGGTTTGACGTGATATTCGGCGAACCAGTCGAGGTAGAGATGCTTGAGAGTGCTCTCAAGGGAGACATGCGATGCCGTTTCGCCATCCAAATCCCAAGAGGCAAAATGAAATAGCGCGCGAGAGTCAGGAGTTGTGCACGCGCAATCTTCGAGCCTATGGGAGAAAACTCGCGAATATGCTTATGTTCAAAAGCAAAAGTGCACCTTGAAGAAGGCATAGGACGCCTAAGATGGTTGCGACAGGTCTTGAAGCCAAGACTGTGCCTACCAACTTCAGAAGGTCTTCTACAAACTTGAAAAAAGTGTAGGCCAGCAAAGCTGGGATTAGGAAGATTGCCAAGTACACCCAGGTTGAAGAGATGCCTAAAACAGTCTCAGGCAGCGGATACAAGATGTAGACCAGACCAACACACAAACTCCCTACTACCAATCCTATCAAAGCCGCCCAAGGAACGTCCTTCAAAGGTTTCAGAACCAAGGCCAAACCAGTGACTACCAAAAGATAACGCGTACCGGAATCCCAAGCCTGACTCAGCCAGACACCTGTGGCAGTCACTAACATGAGAACCCCAACAAGAAATCCAAAGAGCACCATAATCTTCACCGTAGCACTAACAGGCGCTCCCACAACCGGAGCTGGCTTAGAAAGTTTCCCAATCAACCAAGAGGCTGCCGTAATACCGCCAAGAATCAAAACATAAGGAGTATATGGAACCAATAACAGAAGATCCATCATTACTAACCAGAACAGTAGTTATTTCAACAGAGCTTTAATTCTTTTCGTCTCTACTGAACTACACTTTTACGCGAGTGCATGAACATTGAGGTCCCTGTAAACAGAAAAATGGGAGTCTGCGGGAGATGTCTCCACTCTATGTGGGTTCAATTCCCATCCACGGCTTCCAAGCACATATTCGCAGAGGTTTTCCCTGCAATAAACCCGCCAGTTTACACAGTGGATAGATCCAATACTAACCTTCTCTGTATTTCTATTCCCTGGCCCTAATGCGAGTGCACCTTACAAAAATGTCCATGTGAGTAAAAAGAACAAAGGCAAAAACGCTATTGTGGTAGTCAAGCAGGCACTTCGCAATTCAAGCCTTTCTGAAGTTTGAACCGCAAAAGTAACTAGCATAATAGGCCATAAGACTAGAGGAATAACTAAGCCCAAAATCAAAAAGATCACGCTTGGCACGAACGAATTTTCAATTTGGAGTCCTATCTCCAGCAAGTCAACAACAATTGTTATCAAAGAAGGCAGAAAGGCAAAACCCAACAGAGACGCTAGACCATAGCGACTGCTTTCTCCATCAAGTTGTTGTGCTATTATGTGGGTTAGAGCTGACGCTACCAGCCATAGGAAAAGCATCATAGGAATGATCAACGTTATTTTTGAAACGAGTTCTAGCGGTTCGCCTATGTTGAAAGGAATAAAACGCCAGCGTGCAGGGACAAAATCTGCCAGAGAGAATGCAAGAGTCCGAATTATCCATGCAACAGAAACCAAGACAGCGGAGACGAAAGAAAATAGGATTGATTGATTATAGTTGACTTCTTTGAATGTACGTTGCGGATGTAAAAACGTTCCCAAGAGGAATTGGCATTGTTGTCTCCAAGAGAAAGCACTTAGGCGTCCGCTTAAGTAAAGATCGATGAAAATCATAAAGAAATAAGGTATAGACAAATACTCTACAGCAACTAGGGGGTAGTTAAAGAAGAAAGGCTTTAAGATTGCATCATTAAGGGGATTGAGAGTTGTATCATTAAGGATGGTTATCAGGAGAAGCATGAGACCAAACGTTGCGCTGAAACCGAATTGAACTATGAAACTTTTCTTTTTCAGAAAAACCGCAGGAATCTGCGACCCTCCTAAGAAACTTATTACGGCAAGACCGTAGAGGAAAATTATTATTTGCTCTACATTGTCGTCTGAAGGAACAACGCCTGAGAGGTCCATAATGCTTTCTACAGCGCTCGTGAGGAGAATGGTGTAGCAAACAAGTAAGATCCAACCAACTGCAACACACAAGTATTTTCGTGTTGAAGACTTCAAATCAGCATCAATTCTCCATGTAGGTGCAAAAGAAATAAATGTCTTTAGTCGTAACGAGAGGAATATAGATACATATTATAGCTGTTGAAGATCTTTAATAGTCACTTATCAGGTTGTGCGTGCGTGTTTCACTTTGGAAAGGTGGGCTTTGCATCTTTCAAAGAAGTTTCTCTTTGATCCACGACTGAAAATACTTCAGATTTTTCCTTTAACTTGGAAATTACGAAGAGCAGCTAAGTAGGTGAATGCGCCCACTACGGTGAAAGGTATGCTTGCGAGGAGAATTTTGACAAGAAAGGTGGGTTCGATGGGAGCACCTGCAAAAGTATACTGCCGAAGGGCTTCGGCAGCAAGGCTTAATGGATTTGCAGCGACAACTGTGATTAATGCAGGCGGCAGGTAATTTTGAAGAACTTCCATAGGGTAGTACACTGTACTTAGAGTTAGGAGAGCGACTTGTACAATATTTTGGAATGCAAAGAAGAATTCTCCATGCGTTGACGCAACTGCGGCAAGTGTAGCCGCGATGCCTGCGAGTCCCATGGCAAGAACAAAGAGGAAAGGCAACAACATGAACGCGCTCCAAATCGCATGGGCAGGAAGAACGATTAGTGCAATTGCCATGAGAGAGCTTGCGTACACCAAGGCAGCTGCGCCTCCAGCAAGCAGATAAGCTATAACGAGACCATGCGTGCTGATTGGAAGAGATAGTTCGTACTGGATTACGCCTTCACGAAGAGCCAACCAGATTCGTCTGCCAGTGTCCATGGACGCAGCGAAAAGCCCCATAATTATGACTGCAGGGACGAAATAGGCAAAATAGTCGAAAGTCATCATCCTCTTGTAAACAAGCGCCACTACAAGCATGTCTGAGAGATTGAGACTTAGAAGTACAGCCATGAGCCATTTTGTGCGAAAGAAATAGGAGAAGTCGTTGCGTGCCATTGCAAGAATAACGCGAATCTCGCTCATGCGCTCTTAACCCCTTCTACAAGTCTCTGCATGAGAACTAAGCCTAGACCTAAAGTGCTAACTGATAGAGCCGTCAGTACAGCCACTGCATAGTAGGAATTCAAGAGGATGCTTGGATCAAAACCTAAGATGAGACGAACCAAATCTGATCCGTATGTAAGTGGGCTGAAGAGTGCGGCTGAGGCGTACTGGGAGGGCAAGACTATGAAAGGATACAGCACTGTGCTGAAACGGATTATTATAGTGCTTAAGCCTGTGACAATTGCTGTGTAGAGGTCAGACGATTTAAAAGCTATGAAAGACAACCCCAGCATAAAGCCTGCTACGCCGAAACCAAGCCAAAACAGTGTTAACGTGCAAGCAACTACAGAAATCCACGTGAGATTTCCTATAATTAGCAAGGTAACCGTCAATGGAACTGCAAGCATTAGAGAAAGCTCTGCTCCGCCTTGCAAAGCGATAGCCAAGAATAGTTTTGACCGTGAAATTGGAAGACTGAGCAAGTAAGGTAAACGTCCTTCATGGGCGTGCTCAACAAAGTGACGCCCAGTATGGGACGCCATGTCAAAAGTTATCATAATCACCAGGCCAACTGCGTAGAATTGTCTATAGTCGCCTATCATGGGATTTGTGACGAGTTGAGAAATCATCACGCCGTACACGCCGATTTGAATTAAGAAAACGATCCATTCTGCGATTATCCAGACGGGTGGCTTAAGCTCCGGTTTCAAGTCAAACCATACTAGGCGGATTATGTTACTCATCTGTTATCCTCTGTTAAGGCGCGTCCTGTGAAGTGAAGGAAGACGTCATCTAGGGATGGTTCGGTAACTCTTATAGAGCGTATGTGGGCTTTATTTTGGTAGCACATCTCCGTCATTTTTGGTACCCATGATTCTGCCATGGACACGTAGGCTTTAAACTGATTCACATCTGAATTAGTAATTTTGACTGTCCCCTCTATTTGGCTTAGGGCATGTTTTAGAGTTTGAGTATCTGGAGTGTCAATTTCAAGTTCAACTATGTCGCCGCCTGTGATGCTGTCTTTCAGCTGTCTCACGTTGTCACACACGATTTTTGCCCCCTTATCCAACACAGTTACGCGATCAGCTAAGTATTCAGCTTCACGAACTTCGTTCGTAGCGACGAGAATTGTTGAACCTTCTTTTCGTAATTCGAGGATTTTTGCCCAGATTTTGCGTTTTCCCCGCAGGTCTACTTGGCTACTAGGCTCGTCTAATATGGCGAATTTTGGGCGTTGGACAAAGACTTTAGCGACTTCTAACCGTTTTGCCTGTCCACCCGAGAGGTGCATAAACAGTTTGTTTCGGGCATCCCAAAGTTCAAGGTCTTTGAGGATATTTTCTATTAAAGTGTCACGTTTTGTTTTTGGGACGCCGCACACGTTTGCGTGGAAACGTAGTATGTCGGCGGGTTTATGGCGCCAGAACCCTCTCGCTTCTTGGAATGCTATGCCTAGGATTTGGCGTACGCGTGTTGGTTGAGCGTTTACGTCTAAGCCCATTAATTTTGCTTGTCCTGATGTTGGTTTAAGGACTGTGGCGAGGATTAGGAGGAGAGTTGTTTTCCCTGAGCCATTCGGTCCGAGGAGCACCATAATTTCGTTTTCGTCGATGGTGAAGTCTAGGTTTTTTAGGGCATATGTCTTGCCGTATCGCTTTGTTAAGTTCTTGGTTTCAACAGCGTACACTCAGCATTCCAACACCATAGCTATTATGAAAGGTTAGAAGTGTAATTCGGATCTGGAAAATAAATATAGTGGTTATTTTTTATGTCGTTTGTTTCTTTCCCGTTTTTGTGATTTTCGGCGCCATTCCCTTTTTTTCTGTGTTCTTATCTGGGCTCTACCGTAGCTGTGGTTGGGACTAGTTTCTTCTCGGAATTGGTTTATGTTTCTGTAAAAGGTATGGTAGTCTATTTGATTTTGTTGAAGAGAAGTGATGTTCTGGTTTAACTGTTTTTTGGTCTCGGGATTGCTTGTTTTGTCATAGGTATCAGAGTAGGCAAGATAGGCAGCGTGAAATTGAAAATCAGATGGTTTGTCAATTAAGAGCTTTTCTGGTGGAATTGATGTGTTATTAGATTCTTCAGTCATTGTCCTCCAAGCTTTTGTGATAACGTAGAATAGTAAGCTTGCCTTTTATAGATAACGTTTATTGCCGAACAAAAGAACATTTTCTATAATCCTAGAATACTACATTTCGTGTTAAAAAGTGTCAAACCTATTTGAAACCGAATAAAATCTAGAGAAGACTAAGTGACGTACACACAAAAAACTTTTTTACGAAATCTCCACTCAGTAAACACACTCAACTGAGGCGGCCAATTGAAAAGCAACAAAAAAGTAACACTGGAATTGCTTGGCAAAGAAAAATACAGGCGTATAATTTGTTATCCAAAATACAAGACAGACGAATTCAAACACCGCCTCAAAGAACTAAAACAGCTCAGCATTGAAGCAATCGAGTTCACAGGACAAAAACATGTCCACAATACCCCTGTTTTAGGAAAAGGCTGTGTAGGCATAGTAGTTACAGCCTACAAGAAAGACGAAAAAGTCGCCCTGAAGATTCGTAGAACGGACGCAAACAGATCGACAATGCAACGCGAAGCGCAAATGCTAAAAAGAGCAAACAAAATAAACGTTGGACCCGGCCTGCTCGGAATCACTAAAAACTTTCTATTAATGGAATATGTTGAAGGCCTCCTGCTTCCAGAATGGACAGGAACGCTAACAGAAAAAGACGTAAGAAAAAGGCTTCGTCGCGCTTTGCGTTTGATCTTAGAACAGGCTTGGAGATTGGACAAAGCAGGGTTGGATCATGGTGAACTGAGCCATGCACCAAAACATATAATTGTCAAGCCAGATGACGTGCCTTATCTTGTGGATTTCGAAACTGCAAGCATTTCCAGACATGTATCCAACGTTACTTCTCTTTGTCAATACCTCTTCATAGGAAGCCCAATTGCTAAATATATTCAAATACAACTTGACGACATCGACAAAGACAACTTAGTGAATGCTTTGAGAACGTACAAGGAAAGCAGAGACAGGAAAGATTTCAAAGAGGTTCTTTCGAAGTGTGGAGTTCTGTAAGGCATTCTTTAGATTACATATAACAGTGTATAGGCGAAAGAATAATAATAAGTAAAGCTCCTGCCTTTTTGTCGACTTTTTCTCTAAAAGCAAGCGTTAGTATCACGACGGTGGAGGCAGGTATTGCATACAAAGCTAGCGAGATAGAACGTTTAGGGGGGTCATAAAACACTGGTGTTGGGAAGAGTAACTGTCCTATCGAAATGGAAACAGTTTCATCTACGATGCAGCTTCCTATAATGTCCCCTATTGCAAGTTTGTACTATCTTTTGCGGATCGCTGCCAAGTCCACTACAAGCTCAGGAAGTGAAGTACCTACCGCTAGCATGAAGAAGCTGATAAGGAATTCAGGCATCCCCAATATCGTTGACAGGTTAATTGCTGATCAAACAACTGCTAACGCCTCGATTGCAACACCGACAAAACCTAGAACCGCCATCGCCAAATGGAACAAGTAGTGCCTGCTCGTTTTGGTTTTGAATTGTTTCTTTTTCAAACTGTTTTTTTTTGTAGTTTTCTTCATTCTTTATCGTTGTTTATAAAGTTGCTAATGATGTTTTGGCTATTGTTATACAACTGTGCTAAACAGGTGATAGAATAAGAACAAAATCCAACACGAGAGTCAAATTAGTAAAAGGCTAAACTAATATTGTCTTGAAGCGCAAGCTGAACACGCTTGCAAACTGCTGTAAAACAGATCTGAATAAAAAATATAGGGTGTGTTACGGCGTTTTTTTGTGGGTCATTGCTTTTAGTTCTTCGGCTCTTGTTTTTATGAATTCTGCGACTTTTTCTTGGCTGTATTTTTTGGTTTCTTGCTGTTTTTTCAATTGTTCCTTGATCGTGTTTAGAACGTTTTCCATTTTGAATGGCTTAAGCACGTATGCGTCTGCGCCCCTGTTTACGGCTTCGACGGCGTTTTGTAGCGTGGGATAGCCGGTGACTATTATTTTGACCATTTTTGGAGTGGTATCCTTCATTGCGGTCAACAGTTTTGTTCCGTCTATGTCGGGGAGCCGGATGTCTATTAATGCAAGGTTGTAGAATTTGACGTTGGATTTTCGGATTGCTTCTTTTCCGTTTTCAGCTGTGTTGACGACGTATCCTTCTTCTTCCAATACTGTTTTCAGGACTTTTCTTATGCTTTCTTCGTCGTCGACAACAAGGATTCTGGCACGTTCATCCATATTTTTTCACCTCCTGCTGGTTTAGGTTTGATAGGAAGCGTTATCGTGAATGTGGTTCCTTTTCCAACTGTACTTCTTGCAGAAATGTCGCCTCCATGAGCCGCTATGATACGTTTGCAGATGGGCAAGCCCAGCCCCATTCCTTTAGATTTTGTCGTGAAAAGAGGCGTCCAAATTTTTCCCATAATTTCTTTCAGCACGCCTGTCCCTGTGTCGATGAAGGCTATCTCCACGTTACCATCTGCTTCCTTGCTTTTTATTGTAAGTTTGCCGCCTTCAGGCATAGCATCAACCGAGTTTTTAATAATGTTAACGAAGACTCTTTTCATTCTCTGGACATCAACCTTTATCCTTAGGTTGCTCTGTGTTGAGTCTAATACTTTGACTTTTCTAGGAATTTCAACCATAAATAATGCCTCTTTCATAACTAGTTTAGGAGTGGTTTCAGTAAGTTCTAGTTGCATTTCTCCCGAGTATTCTAGAAGATCGTTTATGATTTTGTTGGAGTATTCTATGTCTTTTTCTATGAGCTCCAACATTTCTCTCGTTTTTTTGTTCGCCTTTTGACCTAGTTTCGATTTCAGATAGTATATAGCGCCCCCGATGCCTGTCAATGGATTGCGCAAGTCGTGACCCACGATGCTACTTAGTTCACCTATAGCTGCTAATCTTTGAGCCTTAACCAACTGTTCTTGAGATTCTTTCAATTCTCTAGTTCTTTCCTCTACTTTCGACTCAAGCAGTTCAGCGTCAGCTTTCAACTGCTCTCTAGCCATATTTAAGCTGCGGATGAGCTGAGCATTTTCGATTGCTACAGCGGCTTGATGGATAAAAAGCTCTAGAGATGCCAAAGACTCGTTAGTGGGACGTTTTCCATCCAACGGGTCATCGATGCTTAATACACCTACGATACGCCCATCAGCCAAGCGAAGCGGGGCATAAAGTAAGTCTTGTGGATCCCAGTCAACCATTTCTTCTGGCTGAAGTTTGCTTGGAACAGTGCCATCGGAAAATCGTTTTCTAACCCAAGAATCGCTCCATGGAAGATGGTAGAACTCACCGATCTTGAAGCGTTTGTATTCTGGGCCAAAGCGTTTCTGCCACACTTGACCGGGTGATTTGTTGTTCCACAAAAATTCTATTTCTTTATTCGTTAGACCCGCAGTTACTATGTCCTCGGGCTTTGTTATATTCATATTTCTATCTCGGACAGAGATGACGACCCTTCGCCATCCAAGTTCTTTAATAGCCTCGGCGATTGTTTGGAGTCGTTTGTGCAAATCCGTAGAGCTGATTATCTTAGTTGAGCTTTGCATTAGTGAAGCTAATTGGTTGGAGCGCTTCTCAATTTCTCTTCGTTTTTCTAGGTTGCTAATTGCAGTTGCAGCGTGCGAAGCCAAGATTTGAAGCAATGTCACATCTTTCTCGTTAAAGCCTTCTAACTTTTTACTTTCTACATTTAGGACTCCAAGAATTTTTTCTTCTGTTTCAACTGGAACAGCCAGTTCTGACCGAATACCTGGAACACCTTCAACAAAATCTTTGTCTTTTTTAGTATCACAAACAAGAATGGAACCACGTGTATTAACTGCCTTGACGGTTATGCCTTTCTTTGTTCCATCTAAAGGCAACTCCAAAAGCAAAGGTATCGAATATCCACGTTGGCATACAACTTGAAGGCTGCCTTTGTCGATTATTAGGAATGCTGCATGTTCAAAACCTAAAGTTCTTTTCATGGCGTTAAGGGTCAGTTCGTAAACTTGCTGAACAACGTTCGCGGTGTTTAGTTTTCTGCCATAAAAGTTCAAAGCGGAAAGTCTCTCTTCCATAATCTTTCTTTCAGTGACATCTCTAATTATTTCCAAAGCCTCTACATGGCCATCTGAATATTCAAGCGGAATAGAAATGACTTCATAATTTTCTCCATGCTTTCCCGCAAGTTCAGCTCGAAATGTTTTCTTATGTCTGATTGCATTCCTCATTGGGCATTTAGGGCAGGGTTTTTCAAGCCCCATGTACGCAACATAGCATTTCTTTCCAGTTAAATCACCGAATCTGTCTTTTAAAAACTTGTTCTGGTATTTAATTAAATAGTTATAGGTAACAATCTCTACGCCGTCTTCCAATGCTGAGAGTATCAAGTTCATTTCTTGTAAAGATTCACGTAACTTTTTCTCGGGTGCCCTAATTTTCTCAGCGTCCCCCCTCAAACATTCCTTAGATTCAGTTAAGCTTCTGTTCCTATTTCCTTGCATTGAACTATTTTCTCCGTTATATTTTTGGCGTTATTTTTTTCCAGAAGACTCCGTTTAGCTGTAGCCACATATTCAATAAATGCGAAATCTGCAGGTTCACGTAACTCGAAAGTCTCTCCAGTTTTTTCATGAAGTCTTTTCATAATTAGAATCTCAAGGAAATCAGCTCCTGACCCAAAAATCTTCTCAATTGCATCTGCGAAAACCTCAAGATTACAGGGGATTTCTTGTCTCTTAATATTGAAGCTTTTTTCCAGATGGAAATAAATCGCTTGCTTAGAGGATTGCCCTAATGAAGACAACCCTTCATCTACTGCTTCAAGCAGAAGTTTTTCGAAATTTCGTTTGTGCAATTATATTCCTCTGAGTAAACAGGTGTCATGAATTTAGAAATCTTCTACAAGGACTGTATAAATCGATTATGAATAACTGATTTAGATTCTGAATTTCTAGATTAGGAAGAAATTGCCGTTGTTCAGATCGCAGACGTATTGAACACTTGCTTCTACAAGTTGGCTGATTATTTCTGCTCATGCCATTTTGTATGTGAACTGTCGCTTTATGGATGCCGTCAATATCGTTACTCACGGCGTTGCAATTTTTAATCTCAACCCACGTATTTCTGAAGTTTTGATAGAGCCACCATCCATGTCCTGTCAAACCATTGTCTTGCTTCTTCCCATTCTAACGAGTTTCTCCACCCAGTGTGTAATAAGTGGATCTCTGTACCTCCTTGACAAGGAATAAAGAATACCACTACGTTGGTGAGAGGTCTAACCTCGTTCATAAAGTGCTTGAATTGTTTTGGCCCTTTCCACTCGAAAGCAAGGAATTTGTTCGGGTGAAGAGCCAATATTTTGCATCCAACAGTATTGTCATTCTCCTTATCTTCTAGGTTCCAAAACAATTCATACTTTCCACCTGTCTTTGGCTCTACATCAGCTACTTGTGTTAGCCATTTCTCAAGATTTTTATTTACAGTGAACATTTCGAACGCTTTTTGAAAGGTGCACTTCAGGTTAATTGAATGATAGATAACTTTATCCATACTTTCTCCTCTCTTTTGAGATATACAATCATAGCATATAGCAACTATGCACACGTTTCAAAAACTCGTCTCACCATGTTCGTCTATAATGATTGTGACAATTGCACCTGCCAGCTTAATCATGCACGCACTAAGCTATTTTGATGCTTTTCCCTAATGAAGAGCCTCCGTGTGATACATGTTCTCTTCAACATGTCTACCCTATACGTTGATAATAGATAATATTATGCCCTGACATCTTTTTTTAACGGTCGGTCTGCTGTTTCAACAATCTTCCTTCACGATCAATTTCCAAGCGACGAATTCTGGTAGTGGTAATAGGATCGCAGTTCTCTGCTAAAACCATCTCTATAACGATAACGTTGAGTGGTCGAAGATTGCTAGCCTTACGCTTTTCGTTTATTTCACGAGCCCTTGCTTCAGTCTCTTGGCTTACCACAATTGTCTCTATTTGCTTACTGGTTAATGCAGGTCCATAAGGATCGTGTAATGGCACAATTTCGGCATGTTCAAGCCAGGCATGCTTTCTTAGAAAGCCCTTTAACTCCTCCAATCTCACAGCGAAAGGTGCAATATAATGAGGCTTTTTCATTTTTTCCACGAAGTCGTCTGTGCATAAGCCTACTTGGACCTTTTCGCCGACTTCGAAGGCTGTTTTAAGCAGAACTCGGTGTCCCTTATGAAACTCGTCGAAAGTCCCACCAACAGCCACAATCTTGAAGGGTTTACTCAATATTTTTCATCTCAAAAGGTGCGCGCCTTTGGTGTCAATTTTTGCTGTAAGAATGTTTTTAGGTGGCAGAACTTTCTTAAAAGTTTCCACTATTTTTTCAACGTTGTCAATAGTTGTTAATGCGTGAACTGCTTCGCCAACCATATTTTGGGCTGCACCAATTGCTCCTGCTTTTTCAGCGAAGTCAATCAGTTTCTCAGTTAATGGTGTTGCAAATTCAGTTTTTCTTGCGAAGTCTTTGCTTGCGAGCATGAAATTCTCTAACGAAGGGTTGGCGAGAATTCTGCCAACCGTTTCTCTTCCATACTTGTTTACAATCTTGCGTGTTTCAGCTGATGCTAATACTTTCTTTGTTGGAATCGGTCTATAGTAGCCTGTTACAATTCTGTGATCAGATGTTGTTGGAATGCGGTCGATAACTGCGTGGCTGGGAGCTCCTGGTTCTACTGTGATTACGCATCCACCTAGAGTTACCGGTCCCACAGTACCTAACCCAGTTCTGCACCTGATCTCTGCTACATGTGCAATTTTTCCTGCTTGAAAGATTGTAAGGTTGATATCTAAGGCTTTGCCTAACGCAAGCGCTGTGCTTAATGCACCCGCCGCGCTTGACCCGAAGCCAGCGCCAATGGGGACAGCTACCTTATGGTGAATAATTACTATGTGTGGCTTACCGACTTTTTCTAGTAGCATTCTTGTGACGGCTTTTGTTGTTTCTGCATTTGGTGCGAGTCTGTTGTTGATATAAACTTGCACAATAGGCTCCTTTGATTCTGTTATACCGACTTCTGTGAGAACACCCTTTTTTACTACAAATCCTCCGCCACGGCTTCCAACAAATTCCAGGTCATGTATGGGTTTTCCATCAGGTGTTGTGTCGCAAATTTCAAAAAAGCTGGAAATTCCAGCAGGACAAAAGGCTCTGGCTGATCTTTCAGCCAATCATTGTCCCTTTCTTTTGGTCGTTTCTTGAGGTTGTAGAGATGGAAAAGCTTTGTAGGTTGCTTTTATAATCGGTGGTCCAAGCACCATAATAAATGGAATCTCAGTGGCAAATGTCCAGACAAACCACAAAAGAATAAAGTATGTCGGAACAGGAGATGTGAAGATACCTGTAGGTGAAAAGAATAGCTGACTGTAAATCCATAACACAACACCTATTATTGAACTCCCAACTCCGAGGCCTATTATTGAGGCTATTCCAAAGTTACGCCATTTAGGCCAAAAGAAAGAAACGGCAATTACCAAAAGACAACTTCCAACAACTGTCGCGAAAAACAAAAGAGTACTATCTGTTGCAGACAAACCTGTAAACCCTATGGATTCTGTTGGTAACAAAATAGTTGGCAACAGAAAGCCCAAAACAGTCACTAATACACCAACAGCAATACCCAAGCTTATTTTTTTCCAATCAAGCTCCTTTCGCGAAATATACCCAATAAGAAAGAACATGGCAAAATTAGATGTAACGCCTGCCGAAAGACTTAGGAAAGGATCACCATGAAATAGCATATCCCTTATAAATATGCCGATTGCGGCACCTATTCCCCCTGTCCAAGATCCAAACAAAACAGCAAATATTGCTGGAATTACTGCCGCAGGCCAAAATGCAACAACACCAACAACTGGGGCTACTATACCTAAATCTGTTAAACGACCCACAACAGCATAAAGTGCTGCACAAACACCTATCATAGCAATTTCAACTGCCTTCATGATTATGCCTTCCTTTGTCTCGAGAGTAGAACGAAATTAAATAAGCATTTCGTATAGATTCTTCAAACATGTTTAGAGACGAATACAGTAAGAAGCGGGCACTGTTAACTTATTTGTCACCATACCCTACACGAAAACTATAAATTTTATCCGCAATACCAGCCATTCATATTTAGATCCAAATAGGACGGTCTAGTCACTGCGTCGAACACACACAAAACAGAACCCTCATAGCAAACAAGTTAACAGAATATAAGAAGCGTAAGGTTTAAGGGTTATTTGGTGATTTCTTTCCAGTATTCGACTTAATTAGAGGCTACATGTTTGAGTAATAAATCCGCAACAACCTTAGAAGAGAAAAAAGCTAAAGTCCTTATAAAGCTGAGAGGCTACAAACGCTTAAAAAAGAAAGGATACAAGATCGCCACTGGATTTTTAGTAAAAACACCGGAAGGCAAAGCCATAATTTATTGCGTTTCTTCCCAAGGCACTGTAGGAGTTCAATACATTAACCAATTGGTGAAGATTATGAAAGAGGAAAATCTGGAAACGGGAATAGTAGTAACAAGTGGACGCTATACACAGGCGGCTAAAAAAAAGGCGCGTAAAAATGGAATAGAATTGATTCCGCGAATTTTCCCAGTTTTCAACCTTTTTGACCATGAGCTTGTGCCAAAGCATGAAATTCTTCCACCAGATGAACGAGAGAAACTGTTAGACAAATATCGTGTTCAGCCTTATCAACTACCAAGAATAAGAACTTCTGACCCTGCTGTAAAAGCTATAGGCGCAAAAACGGGTGATGTTGTGAAAATTATTCGGAACAGCGCCACGGCAGGAAAATGTGTTGTTTATAGGTATGTAGTGGAAGACTAGGGTTCAGCGTTTTTCCAGAGGTTCAGTGGAAGATATTTTGAACCGAAACGTATATCAGATGAGAACTTGCACTATCGCCAGCCATAAAACATTTGGAGCGTCTCACGTGACCATAAAAGCTGTTGTCTTTGATCTCGACGGAACTCTTGCCGAGTTCAACCTTGACTACAAAATTGTAAGAGCCGAAGTTATACAATTCCTAATAAACCAAAGCTTCCCAGCCTCCATATTTTCTATAAAAGAAAGCATCTTTGAAATGCTGAAAAAAGCCAAAGTTTACATGAAAAACAACGGTAAAGAAGAACAAGAATTCTATACCATCCAAAAACACGTCCTTTCCATAGCTCTCAAACACGAGCTTAAAGCTGCTCATGGAACCTCAATTCTGCCAGGGGTGTTTGAAATGCTAAAAACTCTGAAGAAGATGGACTTGAAGCTAGCCATTTTTACAATTAACAGCAAAAAATCGACAGACTACATCCTCAACAATTTCCACATAAAACAATTCTTCGATGTCGTAGTTACACGAGAAGCCGTTTCAAAGGTGAAACCCGACCCATCGCATCTTGCTGCGGCCTTGAAGACTTTAGATGTTAATGTTGATGAAGTGGTTGTGGTAGGCGATAGCATTGTGGACATGAGAAGCGCTAAAGCTTTGAATGCTGCAGCTGTAGGTGTGGCAACCGATAGTGATCTGGTAAAAGAGTTGAATTACGCAGGTGCTATGCACATAATCAAGTCAATAACTAGTTTGCCAACTTTGATCACCCAATTAGACAAAAACAAATCTTAACGACTATTGTTAGTGGCCAAAAAATGGAAATCCATCTACTCAGCAATGGCTATTTCACTCTAGACAAGAGCTTTCTCGTCTATTCTAAGTACCAAGGGAAAATTTATGAAGCAGCCTTGAAGCCTCTGCTAGTGCTGACCGATAATGAACGAATTCTTGTAGACACTGGAATTGGAGAACTGCCACTTCAACATAGGAAATTTCAAAGTCAAGAAGAATCCAAGCCAAAATTTGCAGGTACAACTACAAAATTTCAAACTAAAACCAGAAGACATAACAATTGTCATCAATACGCATTTACACTTCGACCACTGTGGCAACAATAAGATATTCAAAAATGCACGTTTTTATGTCCAAGCTGACGAGCTACGCTACGCCTATGCTCCAGACCGTTTTCAGAAAGCCGCCTATTTGCAAAAGTTCTTTGATGTTGACGTAGATTACCAAATGCTAAAAGGACAATGCCACGTGACTGACGGCGTAACAATTGCGCCAACGCCAGGGCACTCAATAGGTCATCAATCAGTAATAATTCAAGACGGCTCAAACAGGTTTGTTTATTGTGGCGATGCTGCACCTCTAAAAGAAAACTTGGAAAAACGAAACATCCCAGGCATACTTTACCGCGCAGACCAAGCATTAAAGTCAATTGATAAACTCCGCGCTATCAAAGACACTGTCTACATTTTTTCACATGACAAAGAACAGCGAAGCCTAAAATAAAAAACGCGTGACTAGGCGGATTTAAAATAGTATCTTGGCCATCGCGGCCACTCCTCGGATATGCACTCCTTGTCAACATCAACGGCTAAATTCATGCCTACTTTAATCTCGTCCAAGTCTACATTCCTCATCATTCCCGGAAGGCATGCACCTTCTTCTAGCTCAATTATTCCAACCGCGTAGGGTGCCAATTGCTGAAATCTTTTGGGAGAAACGTGAATCACGGTGTAGGTTAGCAGTTTTCCTCGCTTTGGAAGTTCTTTCCACTTCAAGTCTTTGGAGAAGCATTGGGGGCACATCGGCTTCGGAGGCACTAACAGTTTTCCACATTTGTTGCATTTTGCGCCCATAAGTTTTCCTTCTTTTACGAATTTGTAGAAGCTTTCGATAGTGAAAGGGGTTGGTTCTTCTGTCATTTTCTATCCTCTCCTGTAGATGTTCACAACGCCAGTTGCGCCTAAGCCTCCAACGTTGTGGGTTAAGCCCATTTCAGCGCCTTTAACCTGTCTTTTTCCAGCTTGTCCAGTTAGCTGCAGATATATTTCGTACGCTTGGGCTGTACCTGTTGCACCTACTGGGTGTCCTTTTGATTTTAGTCCACCGCTTGTGCATACGGCTACTTTGCCGCCGATTTGGCTTTGTCCTTCTTCTATGAAGCGCCCGCCTTCTCCTAGCTTGCAGAAGCCGAGGTCTTCGTAAGCCACGATTTCTGCGATTGTGAAGCAGTCGTGTACTTCTGCAACGTCTACGTCGGAGGGAGTGACGTTAGCCATTTTGTATGCTTGTTCTCCTGCGAGTTTGCCGACTTTTAGGGTTGTAAATTCTTCTCTTTCATATAGTCCAATGGTGTCGCTTGCTTGTCCTGAGCCTACTATGTGGACAGGTGTATCTGTAAAGTTTTTTGCGAGTTCTGGCTTGGTTAGGATTAGGCAGCTGGCGCCATCTGTTATTAGTGAGCAGTCGTAGAGTTTAAGGGGCCATGCGATAACGCGTGAAGACATGACTTTTTCCAGCGATACTTCTTTTTGCATGTGGGCTTTGGGGTTCATGGCGCCATGGTGATGATTTTTCACTGCTACGAGTGCCATTTGTTCTTCTGTTGTGCCGTACTTGTGCATGTGAGCTGTGGCTACCATGGCGAAGAGTCCGGGGAAGGTT